>JAEEGG010001832.1_pt1 | contig 56439 bp, 48 predicted proteins | sample 9134161 | NCBI WGS metagenome assembly JAEEGG01 (sample SAMN16246543, study PRJNA631951) | gut metagenome | biome: gut microbiome; feature: rumen; material: CR-attached | host: Bos | place: Iran: Karaj | collected 2018-10 | reverse complement strand
TTTTCTATCGCTTGATCATGCTGCTCCTTAATTCTCCCGATACCGATTGGCACGTAGACACGGTTGTCCGGCGTCTCCGTTCCACCGAATCGAATCGCTTTTAAATAAATGGGCTCCAACATACCCTTATCCATCATCAAATGAGCCTTTCCAAGAGAATCAATCGCCGCAAACCCCGTAATTTGTTCTTTCTTATCCCAAAACTTTAACGCCTCCAAAAACCTCATTCGTTTACCCCCCTTAATGAATGAACCCCATCTTCTCTGCGCCAAATTCCATATGCCACCAAGCCTGCCCAATCATGTCCTTTTTATCAACGGGTCCAATGTTCGCCTGTCTACTGTCCTCGCCGTCTGCCGCATTGTCTCCCATACAAAAGAACTGACCATTTGCCACCGTAAAGGCCTCAGCTGCAATTCCGGCCTCTTCCACCGTACCACGAATCCATTCCGATTCCAGGTCATTGACATAAAGCTTTCCGTCTTTAATCTGTACCTTGTCCCCAGGACAAGCCACCACTCGCTTGACGTAATAATGCGAATGTTCATTGCCATGAGGTAAAAAGACAACAACGTCTCCTTTTTTCGGCACAAATAGCGTATAAGCAAACTTATTCACCAAAACCTCTTGCCCATTACTGAGTCCCGGCTCCATGGAGGAACCAACCACACGACACCTCATGCCAAAGAAATATACGCTCACTACGGCAATAAATGCTGCAATGATCATTAATACCAAACAAATAAAAAGCTCTGTCAAGATTGGAAAATGACTCTTTTTTTCCGGTTCGTAAAAGCTTAGCCCTGCCTTCTTTTTTTTCATGCTTCCTTTCGCTTCCACTTCTTTCCAAATTTTCACCAATTACTATAATAACATATTTTTTTAAAATAGAAAAGGACGTTCACGCAAGTAAACGTCCTTTTTCTTATGGAAATTATTTTACCAGCTCTCTTACCTTAGCCTTCTTACCAACGCGGTCTCTCAAGTAATTCAGCTTAGCACGTCTTACCTTACCATGACGAATTACTTCGATCTTCTCTACGTTAGGAGAATGAAGGGGCCAGGTCTTCTCTACGCCTACGCCGTTGGAAGTCTTTCTAACGGTGAAGGTCTCTCTGTTGCTGCCGCCCTGTCTCTTCAGGACAACGCCCTCGAATACCTGTACTCTTTCACGGTTACCCTCTTTGATTTTACCGTATACTCTTACGGTATCACCAACGCTGAACTCATCCACCGTAGCCTTCAGCTGTGCGGTTTCAATTTCCCTGATAATGTCATATGCACTCATGTCTGTGCCTCCTTGTATGAAATTTGACGTTCTTAATACCTTAGCGGTAACAGAGGACCATCTCTTCTTAGCAACTTTGATATAATATCATGAAACTCTAGTCTTTGCAAGCTTTTTTTTGAAAAATAGGAAAAAATCTTTTATTCTTCCTCCTTTTCCTTCCGATAGGTCCAAAAGACGGTTCGTTTACCAACATATAATCCCATTTTTTCCTGCATCTTCAGCGATGCAATATTCTTTACGCGAATATGGGCATAGGGTAAACCACCGCGTTCCAAGGACCAATTGACCAAATACGATGCAAGGGAGGATCCAATACTGGTCCTTCGATACTTGGGGTCAACATACAAAAGGCCTAAGCTTCCACTGGAGTGAACGCCGCAAAATCCTGCAATCTCATCATTTTCATAGGCAGCAAAGAATTCCCCCTTTTGAATTCTGTCCTGAAGATATTCTCGCTCTTCTTCCCCGCCATAATTTTCTACGGCATAATCAATATTCGAAATTGGATAAGGCCGAATATCCTTATGAGCGACCGACATGGCAGTATGCTGCGTGTAAACGCTTTGATAGCATTCATCTCCAACCGTAAATCCATAACGTTCTCTCAGCAAATCATTTAACTGTGCACAGTTATGCAATAAAAGTCTTGCATCTTCCGGAACATACGCAAGCAGCGCCTCTCCTTCTTCCTTTGTCTCACAGCAAATCATATAGGTGATGCCATTGGTTGCAAGGGCAATGGCAGCATTTCCCATGGTATGCAAAAGCCTTGCCTTCCCCGTCAGAAGAGAATCAATCAGATACGCATTCTCCTTTTTCTGCTTCATGAGGCGTTTTATGGTTTGTTCCTTTTCAAAATACTTCTCATAAAGATCCGGGCGCCACGTTTTTGTCCTCTCTTTAGCCGCTTCCAGTCTCCAGGCTTCAATTTTCCTGTGATCTCCCTTTAAAAGCACCTCTGGAACTGCCTTTCCATGCCATATCTCCGGCCTGGAGTACTGCGGATATTCTAACAAATCATTTTCAAAGCTCTCCGTCTGCGCAGATTCCTCGCTTCCAAGCACTCCTGGCACAAGTCTGGAAATGGCATCCATCATCACCAGCGCAGGCAATTCCCCGCCTGTCAGCACATAATCTCCGATGGAGATGCGGTCAGTCACAATCTCATCCAGGACACGTTCATCAATGCCTTCATAATGTCCGCAAAGAAAAATCAGCTCCTCTTCCTTTGAGAGCTCCTTCGCCACCTCCTGGGTAAACACTCTGCCCTGCGGCGTCACGTAAATTGTGCGAGGCTTCTTTTTTTGCTTTGCTCCCCCATTGGCTTCCGCCACCGCATTTGCATCAGCTCCAATGATTTCCGTGGAATCCACCTGATCTCTTTCAATCTTCCCAGCCACGTGGCACCATGCGTCATAAACAGGTTGTGCCTGCATGAGCATTCCTGCGCCTCCGCCATAGGTATAATCATCTACCTTTCCATGCTTATCCAGCGTATAATCACGGATGTTGACCGCATCAATCGAAAGAAGCTTCTTTTCCATCGCTCGCTTGAGGATTGAATTGTTGCATGCCTCCAAAATCATTTCAGGGAACAGCGTTAAAACGTGAAAATTCATTTCTAAAAGCCTCCGCCAAATCGTCCAGAATCAAATATGGGCTTACGCTAGTAGTTCTGGTAAAAATCCGCCTACAAAAGCCCCTCAAGCACGTGTACCCTGATAAATCCAGCCTCTACGTCCACGGCAAGAATGCATTGCTTAATGGCCGGAAGCAAAAGCTCTCTGCCATCCTTCATGCGAATCTCATAGACGTCATTGGCTCCTGTCTGCATGACGTCCTCAATCGTGCCAAGCTCCTCGTCATTTGCATCGCCGTCCAACACCTTTAATCCTATTAAATCCGCAATAAAATACTCGTCCCTCTGAAGTCTCACCGCCTTCTCCCTCGGCACGAACAAGCTACACTGACGAAGCTTTTCCACTGCATCTCTATCATCATATCCCTTAAGCTTTAAAATGACCATCTGCTTAAAAAACTTAACGTTTTCGATTTCCACTATCTTTTCCGTCTTACCCTGCACGAGAATAATTTCCTTTAATCGCCTAAAACGCTTGGCATCATCTGTCGTCGGGAAAACATTGACTTCTCCCATAACGCCGTGCGGAGAAGTAATTACGCCTACCTGAAATCTTGTTTCCATGTCGGAGCCCTCACCTAAAGTATTTAAATAGCGCGAGAGACCGCCCCATGCGAAGCGGTCTCTATTCTTTGACAAACCATATTCCGTCAGACCTAAACGATCTCAACGTCCACCCTGGTGTTGTCCTTAAAGGAAGCTGCCTTTACTACGGTACGAATCGCTTTTGCAATTCTTCCCTGCTTTCCAATCACTTTACCCATATCGGAGGCAGCCACGTGAAGCTCAATTAAAACATTCTTCCCGTCAACCTTTTCGGTCACTACCACTTCATCGGGATTCTCGACGAGAGCTTTCGCTACTACTTCTACCAATTCCTTCATAAATCCACCTCCAACAAGATTAGCTTATTTCTCGATGCCTGCAGCCTTGAACAGCTTTCCTACAACCTCGGTAGGCTGAGCGCCGTTTGCGAGCCACTTCTTAGCAAGCTCCTCATCAATCTTGAAGGTAGAAGGATCGGTGGAAGGATCATAGGTACCGATCTCCTCGATAAATCTGCCGTCTCTGGGGGAACGGGAGTCAGCAACAATAATTCTATAAAAAGGTGCCTTCTTCTGTCCCATTCTTCTTAATCTGATCTTTACTGCCATTTCTTTTTCCTCCATTTACATGAAAAATTAATATATACTCAAAAATCATTTTCGGACTCACCTGATCATGATTTTTTCGCCAAATCTCTTCGTCATCCCATTCGATGACTGTTTATACGCATCACGGCTTAAAAGGGAAATCTTCCGCCCTTCCCGGAGAAACCGCCCATGCCGCCAAACCCTCCAAGGCCGCCGAAGCCGCCCTTACGCTTGCCGCCCATGCTTCCAAACTGCTTCATCATTTTCTGGCTTTGCTCAAACTGCTTAATAAAGCGGTTCACTACGGCAATGTCCACGCCTGCACCCTTTGCAATACGATGCTTTCGTTGGGGATTTAAGAGCTTCGGATTTCTTCTTTCCTTGATGGTCATGGAAAGAACAATGGCCTCCATTTGCTTTAGCTGTTTTTCATCTACCATGCCCTCCAGCTCCGAAGCCTTGACTCCCATGCCGGGAAGCATGCCTAAGATGCTTGCCAGACCACCCATGTTACGCATCTGCTTCATGCTCTCGAGATAGTCCTCAAAATCGAACTTTCCCTTCTTCATGTGGTCTGCCATCTGACGGCCCTTATCCTCGTCAATGTCGATGGCTTCCTGTGCCTTCTCGATCAATGTCAGCACGTCGCCCATGCCAAGGATACGGTTCGCCATTCTGTCAGGATAAAACTGCTCCATGTCGGTGAGCTTTTCCCCCATGCTGACATAGAGAATCGGCTTCCCCGTTACGGCCTTAATGGAGAGCGCCGCACCACCTCTGGTATCGCCATCCATCTTTGAAAGGATGACACCGTCAACGCCAACCTTCTGGTTAAACTCACTTGCCACGTTAACTGCATCCTGACCAGTCATGGCATCTACTACGAGGAGTGTCTGATGAACGGTAACGTTCTCCTTGATCTCCTGAAGCTCGGCCATCATGTCTTCATCTACGTGCAAACGGCCTGCCGTATCGAGGATCACAACGTTATGACCGTTCTTCTCGGCATACTTAATTGCTTCCTTCGCAATCTCCACGGGCTTTACGTTTGTCCCCATGTCAAAGACGTCTATGCCAATCTTATCACCATTGACATGCAGCTGTTCCACGGCTGCAGGACGATAGACGTCGCAGGCAACCAATAAGCATTTCTTTCCCTTCTGACGAAACTTTCCAGCGAGCTTTGCCGTTGCGGTCGTTTTACCGGCACCCTGAAGACCTGCCATCATAACAACCGTGATGGCCTTGCCAGGCTGAAACTGCACCTCCGTTGTCTCGCTTCCCATCAGGGAAATCATCTCTTCGTTAACAATCTTGATTACCATCTGGCCTGGATTTAGTCCGTTCATAACGTCCTGACCAATGGCTCGCTCTTCCACGGATTTTACAAACTGCTTTACGACCTTAAAGTTTACGTCAGCTTCAAGGAGAGCCATCTTGACTTCCTTTAACGCAACCTTTACGTCCTCCTCCGACAGCTTGCCCTTTCCGCGAAGACTCTTGAAAATATTTTGAAGTTTATCGGTTAAGCTCTCAAATGCCACGCCCAATACTCCTTACGTCAATTCTCTATGTTTCGATGTCAAAAATCAGATGCCCCGTTAATCAAAGCGTGTCCAATAATTCTTTGGTCAAACTCCGAATTTCGCCGAGCCGTTTTACCAAATCAGCACTGGCTTCCGGATCCGTTGCCGTTTTTTCTTCCAGCCGCGTCAAAGAATCTATCTGGGAAATCTTTTTCTTTGCCGTTGCAAATCTTTCCGCCAAATGAAGCTTTTCTTCATATTCTGAAAGAATTTTATCACAGCGCTTAATGAGATCGTGCACGCCCTGCCTACTGATCCCCTGCTCTGCGGCGATTTCACCGAGAGACATGTCATTAAATACGGCCGCCTCATAAATCTGCTTTTGATGCTCCGTCAGAAGGTCACCATAAAAATCGTAGAGGAGTGCCTGCTCAAAAATCTTTTCCATCACTTCACCCTCCTCACGTTGCGCTTGGTTTCCTTCCGAGCTATCATACAATAGTTTAGAGATGCTGTCAAGTATTTTTTCTTTACACCTTGAAATAATATTCCAGCCCTTCGCCTTCCTGCGATATGTAAGGTCCGTACATGGGGATATTGCAGCAAAGTGTCTTTCTTTCCGTAGGAAACAGGAGTTCATAGCCATTGCTGGAATGAATGCCTGGCATCTCATTTTCACCCCTTCCAAACGAAATGACCTTTGCGGAGGGCCCAATCTTTAGCGGAAATTGACCAGGCAGTGGCTTCGCATAAAGCTCTTCCTTCTTACTAAATTCGAAATATGCATAGCTGACGGCCGTTTCGACCTGCCTAGGCTCCCTTACGCGCTCAGTCAGTAATAGCTTACCCTTTACGTCATAAAATGCAATCTCGCCCGTTTTTCGCATGACTCTCGCCGTAACCTTCGGCATGGAAAGCTCTACGAAATCCTTCGCTTCCTTGATGCGAACACCTCCACCTGGAGCAAAACCCTCTTCCATTTTGGGAAATATCTTCCCCTGTCCCTTTTGAAAGCAAACGCGAAAGACGTTTTCTCCGGCGCCTTCTATTCGCAGCGTTCCATAGGAACTGACAAAACTAACTGCCTGTTTTTCCTTGAGACACATTTTTACGCTGCAATCGATTCGGGAATGCCCTAAGGGCTGCAGCTCCTTTTGCTCCGGCATGGATCCAAATTCTCTGGAAAGCCTTGGATTGTTTACTGTTTTTTCCTGCTTCGTCGTGCCAGAAGCGCCCTGCGTCAGTTTTTCTTCATAATAGGATTGCACCTTAACGGCTTCCCTTTGCCCAGTTACGGGATTTAGCCCCGACCTGCTTCCCTGATGAGAAGCACTCTGTCCAGTTAGTTCAGGCTTTGTCTCCTTTTTCTTAACCCTCTGCGCCTCACTGATTTCAATTCTTCTCGGCCCGACGTAGTGGCGTTCTTGAATCAGTACCTCGCCCCACTCTGCACGCTCCTTTGCAATCTGTGCGTGTGTTTTTTCCTCTGCGGGAGGCAAAGGCTTCCTTTTCGGTTGATCACTCTCCACAATGGCCTTTTGCAGCTCCTCTTCCGTCACGGGTCTTGCGATCAGCTGTGTTAATTCTCCTTGATAAAGAACGGTCAGTTCATGTAATGCTCTCGTGACGGCTACGTACAAGCGTTTCACGTTTGCGTCTCCCTCAGGATATTCCTTTTCAGAGCAATCATAAATCAGTACTGCATCAAATTCGAGACCCTTGACATATTCAATCGGAAGCACCAGAACGCCATTTCCAAATTCCATGCCCTCCCCGTGATTCGGCAATAGGTTGATTTTCTTGCCTAATTCCTCACTGACGTGATTTGCCTCCTCTTGATTGGAGCAAACGACGGCAATCGTTTCATATCCCTTCTTTTGCCATGCCTTAATACAGCTTTCCGTTTGCTTTAGCAATTCCTTTTCATCGCTGCATTTCTGCGTTACGACAGGCTCTCCGTGTCGAATAATCGGTTGAACGGGGTACACCTGAAAGCTGCCGTGGTGAAGCACGTTGGTTGCATATTCTGAGATTTCCACGGTATTTCGATAGCTCTTTCGAAGAAGACCAAAGTAGTCAAATTCATTCGGAAGCATTAATTCCCGTAGTTCTTGCCAGTCATTTAGTCCGTAGTCAAGAAAGATGTTCTGTGCGACGTCACCCATAATCGTATAGGTACAGGTGCTTAAGCAATATTTCAGGGAACAATAAGCCATCATGCCAAAATCCTGCGCTTCATCTATTACGACGTGACCTGCTTCACGAATAATTTCCGTCTCCTTCAGACGCTTATAAAGATAGGCTAGCGCTGCCAAATCATAGACGTCAAAGCATCCCATTGGATCCTCAACGGCCTTACCGTCATTCGCCTGTGCCCTTAAAAAGGCATCGTAGATCTCAAAGATGGAACCCTTCCATTCCCTTCTTCCAAAATAGAGGCTATAGGTGCGTCGCAGCTTCTTTTTCTCTTCCTCGGAATAGGAATAGTACTTTCCACAGATTTCATTCTCCAGCTTTCCAAGAAGCCTCTCTGTCAGCAAGGAAACCTTGTCTGCTCTGGAGAGCTTGTCAAAGCGTTCCAATAGACTTTCAATCATGTCTCCGCTCATAAGCCGAACGTGATTCTTCTCAAGTCTTATATCCCCCCTCGGAAACAGGCTCCATTCATATTCCTTCGAAAATTTCTCCAAATCACGAAACCATTGTCTGGTGCCCTTAATCGGTTCGGTAATGCCCCGAGCCACAGGCTTTACCTGATATTTCTTGGGATCCCAATCTTCATACAGGAGACGAACAAAAAGCTGCTCCATAGTCATCTGGGACACGCCATAAACATTCAGCTCCGGCAGGACTCCCGTGATGTAATTTAACAGCACCTGATTACTGCCAATGACATAAAAATCCTCTGGCTTAAATTCGAGGTCATAATTATATAAAATGTAAGAGATGCGATGCATGGCCACCGTCGTTTTACCAGAACCCGCGGCACCCTGAATAATCATGTTATGCTGTGGCTTTTTCCGAATGACTTCATTTTGTTCCTGTTGAATCGTGGCAATAATTTCGCCTAAAACTGCACGCTTATTTTTCGCCAGATACTTTGTCAGCAGCTCATCATTCGCTACCACGTCACTGTCATAGAAATCCTTTAGCTTGTCGTTTTCGATTTCATAGGTGCGCTTTCTAAGAAGATCAATTTCAAATTTACCTTCTCCCTTGACGGAATAGCTAGTCTTCCCTACGGAAGAATCATAGTAAACGCTTGCTATGGGAGCACGCCAGTCAATGACCTCCGGGTGTGCCGGATCCTTGGCAATAACTGACCTTCCGACATAGTAGGACTCCTTCTTTTTTAGGGTCTCATCCACAAAGTCAATTCTTCCAAAGTACGGCTTCTTTCTCGCCTGTGCAGCCCGTCTGAGCTCTTGATTCGCCTCGCGAAACCTTGCATCCGTGTTATGCCAAAGTGCCTGCTGTTCTTTATCGCTCTCATCAAACTCCTGTTGCATGGCATGCAATTCGTTCTCCAACTCTCGAACGTCACGCTTGACGCCATCAAGCTTTGCCCCCGCAATTCCAATGATTTCTGCGAGCTTTTGTTCCTCATCTTGCCTCGTAATTCCAGGTAACTGATTCATTCATTCCTCCTGTGTGAAACTCACCATTTCCTTGTTTACGTGCTCTTTTCGTTGCCGGCAAAAAAAATTATACTCAATTTTGAAAAATATTACTAGACTTTTTCTTAGGTTTGTGTTATCGTATGTACTGTAGTCGTGCCAAAAAACGGATACCTCAGAGGTATCCGTTTTCTTATTTAAAAAATTCATGCCCTCCATGCTGAAAAAGCAGCGTCAGATGCTCATCAAACCATCGCATGTTTTTGGGATTCGCATATTTTCTTGCCGCAAAATACAGGGCTCCTTCTGATAGGTCTTCTCCGTTTAGTGCTCGCTCCACGGCCTCCTTTGATTCCTCACTGATCGTTACGGCATCATATCTTCCGTTGGCCACGGGAGAAAATTGCGTCACGCCCTTACTTTGTTGGAAAACAACCTCCGAAACGGTATTCGGAAATGTCTCATCCAAGACACGATTCAGCACGACGTTTGCAACTAAGAGCTTTCCATCCGCATCCTCTCCTCCTGCCTCTGCTTCAACGATTCGCTCCAAGACCATGATTTCCTGTTCCGGCAAATCGTTCCACGTATGATTATCAGTCACCTTGTCTCGGCCGTCCACGTTAAATCCGTCACCTGATAGATCTTCCTTTTTCTTTTCATCCGTTGCCATTTCCGTTCCCACACTGAAACAATTTGTCAACGATAACCTATAATTTTCATTTTCGCAAAGAAATTCTTTTTGTATTTCTTGTGATCCAAAGTCATTTTCCATCATTCCGGTACCATTCACGGCTACCATTTCCTCACAAAGCTTTGTGATTCTAAGTATTTTCCCCTCTCCATATAAAATCATGGCAGTTGCCGCTAAAAACAAATAGAGACTGACCGCCGCAGCCATTGTTTTCCTATACAAAAAAGAATCCTCCTCACCTTCCGTCTTAGGCACGTCCTAGGATACTATATGTGAAAAGGATTCCGTTTATACAGTATTTATTTTGTTTTTACGATTGCCTTTTTGGGACATTTTTCCTTGCAGGCACCGCAGCCAATACATTTTTCAGGATCAATGCTTGCGCAGAAGTTTTCGATTTTCACGGCCTCTGCCGGACAATTCTTTGCACAAAGCATGCAGCCAATACATCCAACGTCACAGGCCTTCATCGTCACGGGCCCACGCTCCGTATTTCTGCAGGCAACGGCATACTGCGCATCATATGGTACTAGGGAGATCAGCTTCTTCGGACATGCAGCAACACATTTTCCACAGGCCTTACAGGCTTCCCGATCCACCACTGCAACGCCATTGACGATATGGATGGCATCAAAGGGACATTCCTTGACGCAAGTGCCATAGCCAAGGCATCCTTGATTACAGGATTTTGGACCGCCCCCCGGCACAAAGTTCATGATGCGGCAATCCTTTGCACCATCATAGGTATAATCCACCTTTGCCTTATCACAATCGCCCTGACAATGAACAAAGGCCACCATCTTCTTTCCGGCATCTGCGGAGACACCCATTATTTCTCCGACAACCTTTGCAACAGGTTCGCCGCCTACGGGACAAGCGTTCACGGGCGCTTCTCCCTTGGCGATGGCCGCAGCCAATCCTGAGCATCCTGCAAAGCCACAGCCTCCACAGTTATTTCCAGGCAGGGCATTCAAAACGGCCTCTTCCTTTTCATCCACCTCAACGCGGAACCGAATGCCTGCAAGCCCCAGAAACAAACCGATAAATATGCCAACCGCGGCGACAATGCCTGCCGCAATCAAAATACTCGTAACATTCATGTCTCATCCTCCGAGATCTTTTACAATCCTACGTAAGTCTTAAAGCAAACCAGAAAAGCCACAGAATGCAATGGCCATCAGTCCCGCCGTAAGAAGCACCATTGGCATACCCTTGAAGCTTTCAGGCACGTCATTATATGCCGTCTTTTCTCTAATGCCTGCAAGAATGATAATGGCAATGGTAAAACCAACTGCAGTTGCAAATCCATTGACAATGCCTTTCAGGATTCCATATTCCTTCTGCACGTTGGTCAGCGCAACGCCAAGCACGGCACAGTTTGTCGTAATCAGCGGAAGATACACGCCAAGCGCCTGATAAAGTGCAGGTGAATTCTTTTTGAGAAACATCTCCACAAATTGCACCAGAGCGGCAATTACCAAAATGAATACAATCGTCTGTAAGTACTCAATTCCCAAAGGAACCAACAAGAACTTATAGATCAGGCCGGCAACGGCACTCGCCAGCGTGATGACAAAAATGACTGCAAGTCCCATGCTGGAAGCCGTCTTTACCTTCTTCGAGACGCCGAGGAAGGGACAAAGGCCAAGGAACTGGCTTAGCACGACATTACTTACCAGGGAGGAGCTAATCAATAGTATGAGCAAATCTTTTATGTCTGTCATTCTTTCACTCCCTCCTTTTCCTCAGCATTCTTATCTGCAAAAGACTCCGAGCCCTCTTTTTCAGCCTCTTTCGAGCTCACTTTTTCTCCTTCAGCTCTCGCCAAGTCGGCCCTTCTGCGTTCCTCTTCCTTGATCTGGCGGAAGGTTTTCTCAGGGGCGGCCGGCTGTTCCTCCGACCTCTCAGCAGCCTCTCGTTTTATGTCCGCCAACTTCTTTTCTTCCCTAACCTCCGCAGGATTATTTTCCTTCTTGTCTGCCGCAGGCTTATTGCCATCCTTTTCCAAAACCTGTTTTGCGCCATTCATGGCATCCTTCGCTTCCGTTTTCTTAGAATTGTCATAGAAGCGCTTAGAGCAACCCTTATCGGAGCAATTCATGCAATCCTCATTGCAGCCAGACTGAATTTTGTCAGCCTTATCCTTCTTTCCTGCTTTTCTTAGGCGAATGCGGATATAATTCTGCAGCGCCGTCAAGGCAGCTAAAACAAAGAATGCGCCAGGCGCCAATACAAAGATATTGATGGGAACATAGGAAGCAGGCATGATATTGTAATCAAAAACCTTTCCTGCGCCAAGAAGCTCTCTTACGGCACCAATACAGGTCAGTGCAAAGGAAAATCCCAGTCCCATGCCCAAACCGTCAAAGAAGGACGGTATCGGAGGATTGCTATATGCATATGCCTCTGCACGGCCTAAAATAATACAGTTTACAACGATCAGCGGAATATAAATTCCCAAAGCCTTGTTTATGTCAGGCAGATATGCCTCCATCAGAAACTGTACGACAGTCACAAAGGTTGCAATAATGACGATAAATGCAGGAATACGCACCCTGTTTGGAATCACCCTTCGAAGCAGAGAGATAATCAAATTGCTCATCATGAGCACGGCCGTCGTTGCAAGGCCCATGCCAAGTCCGTTCATGGCGGAGGTCGTTACCGCAAGCGTAGGACACATGCCGAGCATTAATACAAAGGTTGGGTTCTCCTTAAAAAGGCCATTGCCAAGGCGCTCCAATGGAGAATCTGCTTTTTTCTTCAGATTACTCATTGTTGTATTCACCTCCCAACTCCTGTGCCATCCTTAATGCTCCGTTAACCGCGTTTGTCACGGCCTTCGTCGTAATGGTTGCTCCGCTGATGGCATCAATCTCATTCTCCTCCGTCGCACCATTCTTGGTATATTGAATCTGATCAACGGCCTTTTCGTGCATCTGAGGAATTAACACCTCTCCCGCACGCATGCCCAGACCCGGGGTCTCAGAAATCGAAAGAATGGAGACGTCATTTAATACAAGGTCTCTCGTTACGCCGACATACAATACTATATTGCCGCCATATCCCTCCGAAGAGGTTGTTTCAATGACATAACCCAAGGTTTCGTCAGCGTCCCCTACGGCGCGGAAAACCTTGCCGATGGAGACTCCGTTTCCCGCCAACTCCTCCTCCAAATAGGGACTGGGCGTTAACTGTTTTTGTTCAAACTTCACGTTTTCATACTGGGAAAATACTGCTTTACATGCATTCTGAACTGCCAGCTCCTGCTGTACGCGAATGGGCTCCTTTGTCAGCTCACGTACATATCCCAAAAGCAATCCCGACAGCAGCGTGATAATCGTAAGGATCAACGCTTCCTTGAGCATTACGCTAACTTCCTTCTTCTCAGCCATGACGCTTTGCCCCCTTTCCACCAAACGGAATGGGTCTGGTTGCTTTTTCAATCAAAGGTACAAGCAGATTTCCCAGCACAATTGCAAAAGAAACACCCTCTGCCCCTGGTCCAAAGAATCGGAAAATACCCGTCATGATTCCAAGGAAAATGCCAAATACGTACTGTCCCCTTACCGTAATGGGTCGTGTCACGTAATCCGTTGCCATAAAGAAGGCTCCCAGCATCAGGCCACCGCCGGCAAGCTGCGCGGAAAGATACGCAGGTTCAAAACCATGTCCGCCAAAAATGACGGTAAAGATCGCAAAAGAAACAATGTAGCTTCCGGGAATCCTTAAATCGATCACACCAGCCAAAAGCAAGATACATGCGCCAATGACAATGGCGATCATGGAGGTCTCACCGATGGTTCCCGTTGTCTTTCCAAAAATCATATCCATCACGTTTACGCTCTCGCCAGATTTTAAAAGGGCGAGCGGAGTTGCACCGGTATAAGCATCCAGCGCTCCCTTTCCGGTGCTGATAAAGTCCGTCATCTGCTTTGGGAAGGAAATCACCAAAAAACATCTTGCCGCCAACGCGGGATTCATGAAATTCTGTCCTAAACCGCCAAACAGGCACTTGACGATCAAAATGGCAAATACACTGCCAAGCGCTGCCATCCACAGCGGAATGGTCACGGGCAGGTTCATGCCAAGAAGCAGTCCCGTGACAACCGCAGACAAATCCGTAATGGTCAGCTTTTTTTTGTAAAGACCAAACAAAAATTCAGTAAGAACGGCAGATGCAATGGATACCAATAACACCAAAGCCGCCCTTGCGCCAAAATTATAAATGCCAAAACCCGCAGCAGGAAGCAAAGCGATGACTACCAGCATCATAATGCCGGACGTCGATGACGCTGAGCGGACGTGGGGATTGGATGATACGTGAAACTGTGCACTCATTTCGCCTTTCCTCCTACTTTTTTCTCTTCGCAAGCTGTATCTTGCGCATGGATTTGATTTCCTGCGTGAGTGGCCTCTTTGCCGGGCAAATGAAGCTACAGCATCCACATTCACAGCACTCCATGCCATTTAGCTCTAAGAACGTCTCCTCATCAAAATGCTCTGCTGCGTCTGCGAGCCTACTCGGCATGACGCGACCTGGACATACCTCAAGGCATCTGCCACAATTGATGCAAGGCCCTGGCTCCATGGCAGCAACCTCATCCTTGGTAAAGGCGAGCAGCGCCGTCGAGGTCTTCGTCACGGGAATGTCCGTGCTAAAAATGGCAACGCCCATCATGGGACCGCCGCAAATGATCTTTTCCGGGATCGACTTAAAGCCTCCTGCGACGTCAAGAAGCTCCGTATAGCTCATTCCCGTAGGAACCTTATAATTCCTTGGATCCTTCACGGCATCTCCCGTCACCGTCACGATTCGTTCCATGAGAGGCTTTCCCTCCATGACGGCACGCCATACGGCAACAATCGTATCAACATTGTTCACGATACAGCCTACGTCCGCAGGCAACATGGAAGAATTGATTTTTCTTCCCGTTGTCGCATAAATCAGGGATCGTTCTCCCCCCTGAGGATATTTCGTCTGCAGTGCGCGGACGCTGATTCTTGTCTCATTTCTCGTCAGGTCACGAAGGAGCTTAATACAGTCAGGCTTATTGTCCTCTACGGCAATGATGCCCTGTGCCTTGTCAAATAGCTGAAGGATGATTTTCAAACCACCGATGAGCTTTTCCGGCTCCTCCAGCATTCTGCGATAATCGCTAGTCAAATAGGGCTCACACTCTGCGCAATTTGCAATGACGTACTCGATTTTCTCGGGTTCCTTCGGCGAGAGCTTGACATGCGTAGGGAATCCAGCACCTCCCATGCCGACAATACCCGCCTCCTTGACGCAATATAGGATTTCTTCCTTTGTCAGATTCTCTAAATCCTGTGGAACATAATATTGTACTTCTTGACCCAGCCCATCATTCTCGATCACAATGCTCATGACCTGATCCCCGGATGCAACACGGCGTGGCTCAATGGCCTTAACCGTACCGGATACGGAGGAATGAATATTTGCAGAAACAAAGGAGGCCGCCTCCGCAATCTTTTGACCGCGATAGACATAATCCCCCTTTTGAACCAGGGGCTTCGCAGGGGCTCCGATATGCTGGCTTAAGGGGAATACCAAAACAGGGCCAGCCGACAATTCCGTAATGGGTTTATCCTTGGACAAATCCTTACCGTCATAGGGATGAATGCCGCCCTGAAACGTTAACTTTGCCATAGTATATACTGCTCCTTTCAGAGGGGATGATAATATTTCACCTACTCCTTACTATACTATTTTTTTCAACAAAATACTACCTATAAATTGTATTTTCTGCTATACTTTAAACAGTTTTTATCCAGCCCTCTCCCTCAAGAATATGGACTACTAGCATCAAATCTCTTTTTGTCTAAATGATTTAGAAGAAAAAAATAGTTTCGAAAACTGAAAAATGCGAAAATAAATTCTGGTTAAGAAATTTTCTCGAAAGGTTTCGTTTATGAAAGTAATTGATAAATGTTTGGAAGGTTTTAGCATAAAATATCCTCTGGAAAGAGTTTGTTCGCTCGAGGAGGCATTGTTTGTAGATATTGAGACGACGGGATTTACGGCAAGGTCATCGGCGCTGTATTTGATCGGGTGTGCGTATTATGCTGAGGATGGTTGGCACGTTAGGCAATGGATGGCGGAGAAGCCCACGGAGCAAAAGGATATTTTAGTACTGTTTTACGAGTTTTCCAGGGAGCATGACTTTTTGATACAGTTTAATGGCAATACGTTCGATCTTCCGTACTTGACGCAAAAATGTGCCCAGTTAGAGCTGCCCTATCGTTTTGATTCGCATCATGGCATTGATTTATATCGGCGCATGTTCCCTTATAAGGATTTCTTACAATTACCAACACTCAAGCAAAAAACCATGGAAGCATTTCTTGGCATTAACCGTGAGGATCGCTATAGCGGCGGGGAATTGATTGCTTTTTATCAGGATTATGTCATCCATCCTAATGTGGAAACCCTTTCTCTTCTTTTATTGCACAATGCGGAAGACATTCAGGGAATGCTGGAAATCTTGCCCATGCTCTCCTATGACGACGCCTTTCACGCGCCCCTAACCTCCAAAAAAGTTCAGGCGAATCATTATATGGACGCAGATGGGAATCCGCAGACGGAGCTCTTAATTTTTGCAGAGCTTCCCGGTTCGGTGCCAAGGCCTGTCCTTGCTTCCACAGACAGATGCTTTGCCAAGCTGGAGGGCTCTGCTCTAACTCTTCGCGTCCCTCTTTTCGAAAAGGAATTAAAATACTTTTATTCCAACTACAAGGAATACTATTATCTTCCATCCGAAAATCTTGCCTTACATAAATCCGTAGCAGGCTATGTCGATAAAGCCCATAGGGAGCCTGCCACGGCGCGTAACTGTTATACAAGAAAACGGTCCCTCTTTTTGCAGGAATGGGCTCCCCTTTTCTCGCCAATCTTTCAGCAAGATTATGACAGCTCCGAGCTCTTCTTTGAGTTAACGGATGAAATGAAAAAAAACAGGGAGGCATTTGCTTCTTATGCCTCCCATGTTTTACAACACATTGCTGCGCCAAAGAAAAACTAGCGCTGATAGAAAAAGGAATTCATTCTGGTATATCCAATTTCCTTGTAATCCATGATCTGTTCCGTACTGCCAATGAAAAAGGTTCCCCCGGGGATCAGGCATTGGTAGAACTTACGGAACAGTTCTTCTTTTGTCTCCTCCGTAAAGTAGATCAGCACGTTTCTACAGACCACCAAATGACAATCCCTCGGATAAAGGTCCTTTAGGAGATCCTGCTTTTGAAAGGTCACGCGGCTCTTAATCAAATCACTAATTTTATAGGACGATCCGATCTTCGTAAAATAACGATTTTTCATCTCAGCAGGTACGTTTTCAATGCTTTTATCGCCATAGAGTCCCACCTTTGCCTTCTCAAGGCACTGCTTGTCAAGATCCGTTGCATAAACAGAGATTTGCTGTAAGGGCAAATGCTTCGAAAGCGTCATGACGAGCGAATAAGGCTCATCTCCCGTTGAGCAGGCGGCGCTCCATATTTTGAGCCGCGTTCCAAATTTTTTTAGTAAATAAGGAATCACCTCTCTGTCCAGAAATTCCCATTGCTCCGGATTACGATAAAACTCTGAAACATTGATCGTCATATAACTCAAAAATTCGTCAAAGAGTTCCGAATTGTCCTTCATGGCAAGGATAAACTTGTCATAACCACCAAACCCTTTGTTTCGAATCAGCGTATCAAGTCTCCGCTTCATCTGGCGTTCCTTATAGCAATTCAGGTCAATGGTGGTAAGCTTCCATATTTCTTTCTTGAAGTATTCATAATCATAATACATGAATAATACTCTCCTAAAAAGAAAACGCTGCCATGTTGTATGGCAGCGCTTTGATTCATTTACTTATTGCTCTTCAGAAGCGATCACAGCATCAATGTCAACGGGAACCACGTCTCCGTCATCCTCTGCCTTAGGCTCGGGAGCATACATTGCCTTGATGCTCAGGGAGATCTTCTTGTCTGCCTCGTTGAAATCAACTACCTTAGCAGTGATTTCCTGACCAACGCTCAGTACGTCTGCCGGCTTCTCAACATGCTCCTTAGCGATCTGAGAAACGTGAAGCAATGCATCTACGCCAACCTCAAGCTCAACAAATGCACCAAAGTCGGTCATTCTTGCAACCTTACCGGTAACAATGTTACCAACGGCATACTTGGTTGCTGCATCCTTCCAAGGATTTGCATCATCAAACTTTAAGGAAAGGGCAATCTTGTTTCCGTTGATCTCCTTAATCAGAACCTTACGGGTCTCGCCAACCTTGAATACCTTCTTAGGATGCTCGATGCGACCCCAGCTCATCTCGGATACGTGAAGCAGTCCGTCTGCTCCGCCAAGATCGATAAATGCACCGAAATCGGTAATGTTCTTAACAACGCCTTCTACAACGTCACCCTCATGGATTCTCTCAAACAGAGCCTTCTGCTGCTCTGCCTTCTTCTCCATCAGAAGGCTGCGACGATCGCCGATGTAACGTCTTCTCTTAGGATTGTACTCGCTGATCACGAACTCGATTTCCTGACCTGCGAACTTCGTCAGATCCTTCTCGTAGCTATCGGATACAAGGCTTGCAGGAATAAAGATGCGAACCTCGTCTACGATAACGCTGAGGCCGCCATCCAGTACCTGAGATACGGTAGCCTTAAGAACCTCTTTGTTGTTAAATGCTTCTTCAATTCTCTTGTTGCCTCTGTCTGCAGCAAGTCTCTTGTAGGTCAGTGCAACCTGACCTTCTCCGTCATTTACCTTCAGAACCTTTACTTCCATGGTGTCGCCAACCTTAACGGCCTGAGTCAGGTCTACGGAAGTGTCATTGGAATACTCGCTCTTCGGCAGAATTCCGTCAGACTTGTAACCGATATTCAGCACGATCTCGTCCGGCTTTACGTCAATGACCTTACCTTCAACTACCTCCCCAGTATGAATTGTCTTGAAAGATTCTTCCAGCATTTGTTCAAAAGTTTGTTCTGACATAATTTTGAACCTCCTCAATTAATTTGTTTGGGGTGGAAGCCCCCGCTGTAATACCCACTAGGCGAACAGTTGTCGGTAAGACCAAACTTAAGTCATCCAGTGTCTGTATATAATAGGTCTTCGCACATTCACAGCTGCATATCTCATACAGCTTTCTTGTATTGGAACTGTGCTTCCCTCCTATTACAATCATTACGTCAGCCCGCTTGGCAAGCTCTTTTGCGGCACGCTGTCGTTCCTCCGTTGCGTTACAGATAGTATTCACAACACTACCATTGTAACCTCTTTGTTGAAAAATTTCAACTAATTTGTCAAATTTCTTGTAATTAAATGTAGTTTGTGCCACAAGCAATCCTTGCTTTTTGTCATCAAAGCTCAAGTTTTGCGTTTCTTCAGGAGTTTCCACCACAATCGCATCTCCGTGGCACCATCCCATGATTCCTTCGACCTCTGGATGTCCAGGGTTTCCGGCGATATAAATCTGGTTTCCATTTCGGCTTCCCTCTTCGACGGTGCGATGGATTCTCTTTACAAAGGGACAGGTCGCATCAATGCATTCGATGTCCTTTTGCTCAAGAATGTCATAAATTTCCTTCGGAACGCCATGAGCGCGAATCACAACCGCTATTTCAGTCTTATGTTCCGCATTGTCTCCTGCCACCGACTCGTTATTCCTTGACGCAGCAGGTATGTCCGAGGCGAGTGCCAAAAGCTCCTCCTTAGAATTCAGAACTCTAACGCCAAGCTCTTCAAGCTCCTTGACTACCTCCTCGTTATGGACAATGGGACCATAGGTATAGATGGTCTTTCCTGTATGCACTTGTTCATAAACCATGTCTACGGCACGCTTTACGCCGAAGCAAAAGCCCGCGCAGGCCGCCAATTCGACTTGCATATGTCCTCCTGACTAGAATGGCTCGGGGCTTGGGCATGGGAGTCTTTTCACTAACCTTGAAACCTGAAAAGACTCCCATGCCCATCCCCTCGAAAATATGGACTGCCATGTAATATTCGCAATTTCAGTTTATAGATTGTCTTATGATTTTTGCAAAATCAATTTATGGATTGTTTTTTAATTATCGAACTATCAGTTTATAGGTTGCATGCCTTCCCCTCGAGGGTCGCACGATGTCCGGTGGACATCGGTCATGTGCCGAACGCAACGAAGCGTAGAAGGTGTCTCCGTAAGGCGACGGATGATGTGTCACTCTGCAAGTTCAAGGATTTTGGCAACGACTTCATCAATGGTCATGTTGGAAGTATCGACAAGGATGGCGTCGTCTGCCTGCTTTAGGGGGGAAATTTCGCGGTGCATGTCGCGATAATCACGCTCCTCGATGTCGGCCTTGATCTGCGCAAGGTCACATTCCTGTCCCTTCGCCACGAGTTCATCATAACGACGCTTCGCACGTACCTCACTGCTAGCGGTCAGATAGATCTTGAGGTTTGCATTCGGCAACACGCAGGTGCCAATGTCACGACCATCCATAATGAGATCCGTAGTTTCTGCCAGTTTTTGCTGTTTTGCCACAAGGTTCTCACGCACCTTCCCGATCACGCTGATCGTGGAAGCCATGTTGCCAACAGCCTCCGTACGGATCAGTCCATTTACGTTTTCACCATTTAAGAAGACCACCTGCTGGCCATCCTCCTGACCGAGGGTCACGTCAGCCTCATCGCACTTTGCAATGATTGCCTCCTGATTTGTCGGATCCACCTTCTCCCGGATCATGAACAGCGCCATGGCACGGTACATCGCACCAGTATCCACGTAGATGATTCCCTTCTTCTTAGCAACCTGCTTTGCTATCGTACTTTTCCCTGCACCAGCAGGTCCGTCCACTGCAATATTATAACTCATAAACCTAAAGCTCCTTTTATCCTTTTGCGCTCCGTCTGATTCTCGGAGCTACTAATTGTATGCACATATCTTTTCATTATATCGGCAAAAACATTCGTAACGTAAGCTTTCTTCCAAGTGATTTTCAAAGATTCTGCAAAATTTATTCCCCGCGAATTTCTTCCGCCGCACTCTTGCCTGCAAGATATCCCGTTGACCATGCAATCTGCAGATTAAATCCTCCGGTCATTGCATCAAGGTCTAATACCTCTCCTGCGAAATAGACGCCTGGCATCACCTTGGATTCCATTGTGGACGGGTTCACCTGCTTTACGGAGACACCACCCTGCGTTATGATCGCTTCTGCAAAATCTCGCGTCCCCTTGACCGTCAGCGGTAAGTTCTTGATCAGTTTTCCAAAGCTTTCCCGCTCCTCATGGCTGATTTCCGAAACCTTCTTATTGGGGGCAATTCCCGAAAGGCGGATCATGATCGGGATTAGCTTGGATGGAAATAATGCACCTAGCGCATTTTGAAAATGCTTTGCCTTATTTTCCTCAAATTCCCGAAGGAGCCTATGATCCAATTGTTCTTCGCTTAGTGCAGGTTTCAAATCAATCCACAGATTCGTTTCATCGCAGTATTCCAGAACACTTTCTTTGCTTCCTGGTTCCTTTTCCGAATCTGCTTTTTTACCATTCTTTTTTTTCTTTACTTCTGCGTAATAAAAACTACTCGCAGATAATACCAGCGGACCTGTCACGCCAAAATGCGTAAACATCATCTCGCCGAAGCCGTCATACAATACCTTTTTCCCTCGCGTCATCTTGAGGCCCACATTTTTTAGCGAAAGCCCCATGACCTCCTCCGGCCACTTTTCTTTTGTCTCCAAGGGAACCAATGCCGGATGACGATCTACAAGTTCATGACCCAATTTTTCAGCAAAGACATACCCGTCGCCCGTAGATCCCGTACTTGGATACGAAACACCGCCCGTACAGATAATGCAAGCATCTCCACCTACAAGTTCTCCGCCAGAAAGCCGTACTGCCTTGAATCCAACCTCGTCACAGACAATTTCTTTTACGCCAGTATTTAGCTTGACTTTTACGCCTGCTCTGTCCAGGAGTCTTTTGAATGCTCCAATGACGTCAGAAGAATGATCTGAAACCGGGAACACTCTGTCACCGCGTTCGATCTTTAGAGGGCATCCCGCCTTCTCCAAAAGTTCCATCACGGCACGATTATCCCAAGTATAAAAAGCACTGTATAGGAACTTGCGATTCGTGCAGACGTTTTGGAATAATACTTCCATGTCCTCCGCCGCATTGCAGACGTTACATCTGCCTTTGCCCGTGATAAAAAGCTTTTTCCCTAGCTTTTCATTTTTTTCAAATAAAGTGACCTTGCCACCGCACATTGCCGCTTCATATGCTGCCATCATGCCGGCCGCGCCGCCACCAATAACAATTACTTGCTTCATTTCATCCACCATCAAACGCTCATAAAGGATTTGCAGATATTTTGCAAAAGCTCTTTGGTTTCCTCATCAGAGAGATCATAATCCCCAGTCATCGTCATACATGCCGCACCGTGAATAAAGATCCAAAGCTTCATAAACAGCCCGCTCGGATTCTTACACCCTTGTGCCGTCGCAATCTGAATCTCCGTCCGCACGTTCTCCGTATTGCCATTTAAGATTTCATAAAAGGATTTCTTTTTCTTCTCCCCTACAAACAAGATTCGAAAGAGCTCTTTCTCCTCTTTTGCAAACGCAATGTAAGCCAGTCCTAAATTACAAAACGGAAGTTTTTCCGTGCGAGGATACATACGATAGAATTCCTGAAAAGCATGGGCTGCACGCTCATAAACACCGTCCATGAGCTCCTCCATGTTTTGAAAGGTACGAAAGATCGGTTGCGTGGAGCAATTTGCCTGTTCCGCCACGTTTCTCGCAGTGATCCCCTGCATTCCCTTCGTGCGGGCAATGTTGTACGCCGCGTCTATAATCATTTGCTTTGTAATGCTTTCCTTCCGTGCCATATCGCCCTCCTCACATTGAGACAGTACAATCCCTATTCAATGTAACATTTCCATGAAATGCGTTTCCTTGCCAATATGTTCGCGCTAAAAGTGTTTATCTCAAAAAAGCATAATATGTAACACTTGTTATCGTATCTTTATCTCAACGAAATGTCAAGACTTTCTCTAAACAAACCTTGTCATTCTTCGTTCACAAGATGATAGTTTATCATTTATTGTCTCGTTAATTCACTATACATCTTGTCCATCCGCTCTTTTTCTTCCCGCTCATAAGCTTCCCTGCGCTTTTTTTCTTCTTCGATTTCTTTCTCATGGCGTTTACTTAGGACATCGATAAAGATGTTTTCATGCGCGATCTTAACACTATAGGTATCAAAATCAAATTTTTCGGAAAGCCAGTATGCCAGTCTGCTGTCGGAATTGATAAAACCTAGGAACATCATGCGAAGTCCGCCAAAGATCATAACCGTTCCTAGAAAGAGCGTTGGGTAGGTTAAACCTAGCCAGGCCTCCTTAAGCGCCTTCATCTCCATCTTGACATTCGGACTGGCAAAACCAAAAATCAATCCACCAATTGTCGAAAGAAAGGCTCCCAAGACAACGGGCTTCCAAATCTTCTTTTGTTCTTCCTGCAGATGCTTTACATATTTTTGTTTCCGAACAAGCTCCTGCTTTATCGCATAGTTCACGCCACGCGCAACATGAATGTATTCTGAGCTTTCTTCAAAGGGCTTTGCCTGCATACGTGAGATCCAATGGCCTCGCGCAAAAGAGACTATGGAAAGCACTCCGGTCAAAACAGAGAATATCACCCATCCCATGACCTTGGCACTGTCTTTTTCCAATGTCAGTCTCATGATTGCCAAAATGATATTGATCACGGTAAGCGTCATTAGAGACATCGTGATCCAACAGAACCGATCTACCGTATATTTCTTCATGGTTCCTCCAAGCGATAGCCCATGCCGCGCACAGTTTTTATGATGTTGCCCTCAGTGTCTCCAAGCTTCTCACGAATGCGCTTCATGGTAACGGAAAGCGTGTTATCATTGACATAGTTCCCATACAAATCCCATACAGCCGCAAGAATTTCTTCGCGGCTAAAAATTTTTCCAGGATGGGAAAGCATGGCAGACAAAATCCGAAATTCCAATTTTGTAAGATTCACTTCTTTCTCTCCCACAAAGGTCTTTCCACTTTCCGGATGGATACATAACTCACCACATTTTAGCAAGTTTGATTCGTCAGAGCTTTTCGTTTCATTTCTGCGAAGTCCATTACGAATTCTCGAGATCAATTCACGATTTCGAAATGGTTTCATGACATAATCAACTGCGCCAAGTTCAAAGCCTTTCACGACATCGCTTTCTTCCTCCCGCGCCGTCAAAAAGATAATAGGAATCTTATGGTTATCCATGATCCATTTGCATAGAGTAAAACCATCGCCATCTGGCAAGGTAACATCCAAAAGTGCCATGTCAAAGCATTTATCATCAAAGATTTTTCGTGCGTCTAAAACGCTTCCGACAACACAAGTCTCGAAACCTTCCTGCTCCAATAAGTATTTCAGTCCTAACACAATGGCCTCATTATCTTCCACAAGTAAAATCCGTTCCAAGTTTCCATCCCCCTACACGGAATACTTCAAAATCCTTACATAGAAACAGGTTCCATTCTCACCAGACTCCACCGTGATGGAACCATTTTGTCTCTCAACCACTTCCTTCGCCAGTGCCAGTCCGATTCCAACATTCTCGTTCTCCACCTTCGATGCGCGGTAGAATCGTTCAAACAAATGTTTCTGATCAAGATCCGAAATTCCCTCGCCGTGATCCTTGATAGATACCTGACAATAAACCTCATTTTCCGATATCTCTATCTCAATTGTACCGCCCTGCGGGCTGTGCTCAATGGCATTTTTTATAATGTTCTGAAGCGCCTCCGAAAGCCACTTTGCATCTCCCGTGACCGATACTTCATCTAGTCTCGTCTCGAAATGAACCTCCTTAAACTGTGCCATCATTTCAAGGTGATTTATCGCATCCTCTGCGATCTTTTTCAGCGAGACCCGTTCCTTTTGCAGCTCCACAACGCCTGCATCCAACCTTGACAATTTCAACATGGAAATGACAAGCCACTTCATACCGACGAGCTGCCTGCTGATCTCCTGCAAAAACTTTACGCGCGTCTCCGCATTCATATCCGGCGACTCCAGAAGATTATCCGTTAAAATCACGGCGCTGGTAAGCGGCGTCTTTAACTGATGCGAAATATTTGCCACGGAATCCGAAAGTGCCACCTTGCCAGCCTGCGCGCCATCCGCCTGCTCCTTATACAGCACGGTCAATTTATAGAGTTCATTCCGAAGCCCGCTTAGTTCATCCTCCTGGTTCTTTTGAAGCTCCAGCTCATAATTTCCGTGACTGACGCGGTCTACGTACCTTCCCAGATCACTAAGCTTACGGCCGCGTCCTCTCCAGAAAAATGCAAAAAAGGCAAAGGAAACCGTCGCCGCCAAAAGCCATATCGCATTCATTCCCAATGTAAACGCCTTTGTTTGCCAGCCTTGTCCCTGATACAGTTCGCCCGTGTCCAGAATGCCATATTGCCTAAGGACGGCCTCACCGTCTGATGACGCGTTCGAATGCGTCAGGCATTGGATGATCTTTTCCTCCGCCGTTTCCGGATATTTTTCCCTGATCTCACTCAGTATCCCCGCATATGCAACATACTGTTCCCTGCGAATCCTTTCCGAATATCGAAAAAAGGCGAGGTTGATAAAAACCCCGCCGATTAGCCAGGTCAAAGCCATGACTAAAATATATCTCTTTACGTCCTTATTCCAAAAAGCACTCATGCGTCTCTCCCGTTTGCTTTCCTTTCTTCGTTGGCAATTGGGAAACTTCCGCTCCCCTATCCATAATAACGTCAATCAGTTCAAGGCGCAATAAGAAGAAACTATAAATTCTCATTTCGAAGGATTTCCACAATGTTTTTCCGCACCAGCCTTCCTAAATGCCGTTTCGTGATCACGCCCAGGACCACGCCAACGATCAAAAGACAAAGGATCGATTCCATCCACGGAATCCGATACGCAAACTCCCAAGCCTTATCACCGCTCTCCCAAATAAACCGATATAACGCATAGGAAATTCCGGTTCCAACAAGGATGCCGTAAAAGCTCCCCTTCGCGCCAAGGATCATCATTTCCGTCCTCACCATCCCGCGAAGCTGCCCTCCCGTCATGCCAATGGAACGAAGCCTTGCAAATTCCTGCGTGCGAAGCTCCATGTTGGTGCCAATGGCATTGATCACGTTCGTGACTCCGATCATGGCAATCACAAAAAGAAAACATCCTAAAAAGCCCTTGATCATGACCTCCACGTATTTCATTTCCTGCCATTCCCTGTTATAATTATAGACGTGTAATTCCTTTAAGTCAGAATCACGCAGCAGATCCTCAAACGAATTTACGTCTCCTCCAAGAAAGCATCCTCCAACGCCCAAATTTTGTTTTAACGTCCAAACCTCCGGGTGTTCCTCCAGCCAGGTTTCTCCCACGTAGATCGTGACGTATCCCACGGGATAGGGCTCACAAAGCGCATAGATTTCATCGTTTTGTCCGGCGATCTCAATCTCCGTCTCTATCACTTCCGTATGCCATTCTCCGTCAATCTTCTCCCGGTAGATGGGATGCTCTCCCCTCACGACGTCTCCCTTTTGAAACGCTGCCAGACTATTTCCCGTTGCTTTGCTTTTTCCGCTGTTAAAAGGATAATTTCTTCCAACGATCATTCTTTCCGCAGCGTTTACGATCCCTTTGCCCTTCGCTTCTTCATAGTCTATTCCCGCATCCTTGCAATGCAGTGCAAAGCTCTCCTCATCCAGGATCCGGATCAGGCACTGATCTGAATTATCTTTGTCTGGCTTGCCCGGCAGGAATGGTACGTCCCCTTCCTTTGGTATCAGCACGAATTCCGAATGAAGCTCCATTCTGGTAATTCCCTCGGATTCCTTTGCAAGTCTTTTTATTGTCTGGAAATATTCATCCCAGTTCTCCGCGTCATAACACGAAACCGTCAGCTGGCAGTTTGTCTTCGCCCACAGATCCCGTTCCTTTTGTTCATACAAAAGGCCGACAAAACTCATGCCGAGGAACAAAGCGATGCTGACCGCAATGGAAGTAACCGACGCGCGATATTTCATCTTTGCCCGTCTGTAATTTAATATCGCAAGGCTCTTGCTTGCGTCAAGGATTCTTTTGAACGTCTTGGAAACTCTTTTGCCGGTATGCTTTCTTTTGGTTTTGATCTCTTCATTCAAACGAATGGCCGAAATTGGCGTCACCTTAGCCGCCCTTGCGGAAGATTCCTCCGCGGAAAGAAAAATCATGACAAAGGATAAAGCGGCAGCGATCAACATGGCACCATGGTTTATCCTGAATGCCATATGGAATATGCTGTTAGGCTCTATACTCCTTAGCACCACGTTCACAAATTGCACCATGGCAAACGCCAAGAGCGTTCCAAGAAAAAGCCCCGCCGGAATCCCGTAAATTCCGATGATCATGCCCTCCATCCATACCATTTTTCGTCTTTGCCCCTTTGTTGTGCCAATGGAGGATAATAAACCATAAAACCTTACGCGTTCCGTAAAGCTTAGGTCAAAGCTGTTGTTAATGCAGAATACTCCCGCATATACAAGAACCAAAAAAACGATCACAACCGAAAAAAAGAGCAGGTACGTATTTTTATTTAAGTAATCCTTAGACTCAAGCATGATCAGTCCCAGAACCTTGTTTGCCGTTCCAATGTTCTTTGCGACCTCCGTCGCCGAAAGAATCTCCTCCTCCGACCTTCTGCCCTTAAAATCCCAGTCAAACACACGTCTGTATGCTTCAGGAGAGATTCCCAATATCGCGGCATTGACCTCTTCATAATGCTTCAATCCATTTCGGTTATAGCGGATGGAAACGTCATATAGCTCCTCCTTACATTCCTCTTCCCTCCCTTCTTCCAGGCTCTTTCGAAATTCTTTTTCGTCAAAGTACGTAAAGGCACGGTAAACGTGAGCATAACAATCGACTGCATTCCTGTATGCCATCTCTAATGCATATAAGTTTTTTTCTTCCGTCAGTCCGACGATCACAAAGGTTTTTTCATATCTGGGCTGGATCTCCTCCTCCATGTGAAAGACCGCTCCCAGCCGCACTTTTTGACCGCCCAGAAAACGATCCCCGACGGCTAGCGTGATCTTGTCGCCAATCTTTACGTCCATCCCCCATTCGTTATGGATCCTTCTGTCCAGCACGATTTCATTTTCTGTCTTCGGAAGTCTTCCGTCGGCAAGCAAAATGCCGTTATTATGATGGGAAAACCATTCTTCATCCACAGCGGATACTTCAATAAAATTTTTTACGTTCTTGTACTTGGATTCTTCAACGGCCACGTATCCCTCTCTCTTTGCAATCCAAGTTTGATCAATGCTTTGATTGTTGAAGAACCTCTTTAAATCCTTCCCGGCAACGCCGCTGAAGATTGCGTGAGCATCCCCGTCCGTCAGTTTTACGTAATCCGTATAGCTTGCGATCAGACTAAAGCCAAGACAGGCCGCCGCAGTGATCAGTCCGGTTGCCAGCGCCACCCCAAGAATTGTCACGATGGTTCGATTCCTGTTTTCCTTCAAAGTACGTTTACAACATTTCCACAAAACATTCATTTCCACACCTCCCATGCGGTCCAGCCTATGGCGCTAGATATTTTCATTTCTGAGCGTTTCCACGATGTCCATCCTCTCCATTTTTCGAATGCTGCGCTCGGTAATCAAGGCAAGGAGAAAACTCACTAAAACAATGCTAACCGCTGATTCTGCAATGGGTAGGCGAAATGCAAACTCATAGGACTTGTCGCTGCTCTCCCAAAGGAACCGATAAAGCGCATAAGAAATACCCGTGCCAATAAGAATACCATAGAGCATGCCCTTCCCGCCAAGGATCCCCATCTCCGTGCGAACCATGTGCCTTAATTGTCCTCCCGTCATACCAATGGAGCGAAGTCTTGCAAATTCTTGCGAGCGAAGCTCCATATTCGTTCCGATGGCATTGATGACGTTCGTGATGCCGATCATGCTAATGATGAACATAAAGCTAAGGAGGAACATCTTGATTAAGATTTCAGTATACTGCAATTTACGATAATCCTTATCATAATTTTCAATGAATAGAGCATATCTGTCGGTTTCCATGATCGCATCTTCGAGGGCATTTACGTCATCAGCCAAAAAACCTGCCTCGATGCGGATTCCGCTACCCATCTGCGCTACCTCCGGGTGCTCTGAGAGCCAGGATTCACCGACGTAGAGCTTCACGTATCCCGAAGGATAGGGTTCAATCAACGCAAACGTGTCATCTACCTGTCCTGCAATCTCAACCTCCGTCCATATGTCGTGAGTTTCCCATTTTGCCCCGCTAATGCCCTCTGTTCCATCATCAATTCTCGTGTACGTACGATAGCTTCCATGCAGCACGTCTCCGCTTCGAAAAGTCGCAAAGCGTTCTCCCGTCACAACGCGGTCTTTTAGAAGGGCAGCGCCTGCCCTCGGAACATAGAGAACTTCCAAACAGCTCACAATCCCTTTGCCCTTTGCTTTTTCATATTCTATCTCGGCATCCTTACAGCAAAGAGCAAAGCTTTTTTCATCCATGACGTTGAGAAACGTTAAGGCAGAGTCGTTCGCATATTGTGCAGGCTTTCCCGGCAAATACGGAATGTCTTCCGACTCTGCTATGACAGGGATCTGCAGAACGATCTCCGCCCTGGTAACCCCTTCTTCGTCTTCCGCAATGCCTTTCAGAGAGTCAAAAATTTCCCGCCAATTCTCCTCATCAGACGCGGTCACTCGAAGCTGACAGTTCGTCTCTTCCCAGATAGCATCCTTAAACTGTGAAAAAAGCATGGAGATCAAACTGATTCCTAAGAATAGCGCAATGCTTACGGCGATTGAAGCTACGGATGCCCGATATTTGATCTTTGCACGGTCGAAATTTAGAACTGCCAGTCTCCCGCTCACGCTCATCCGTCTTTTTACCGGTTTTAAACGCTTTCTTCTCTTCTTTTCTTTTCGTACCTTTATTTCTTCATTCGAACGGATGGCCGCAATGGGTGAAACCTTTGAGGCACGCACGGCTGATTCCCACGCCGAAAGAAAAATCATCAAAACCGAAACGGCGCTGCCAAGCAAAAAGGCAGTCAGGTTCACGCGAAACATCATGTGAAACTGCAAGGAAGCATCAATCATGCGCAGGATCAGATTGGTAACCTTCACAAGCAAAAAGGTGAGAACCGTACCTATGAGTAACCCAAGAGGAATGCCATATGCTCCGATCACGACGCCCTCTAAAAGTACCAGTTTTCGACGCTGACCTTTTGTTGTTCCGATGGATGACATGAGCCCGTAGAAACGCACGCGCTCCGTAAAGGTCAGATCAAAGCTGTTATTGATACAGAAAACGCCTGCGTAAGCGAGAATCAAAAAGCCAAGGGCGATCAGATAGATGATCTGGTAATTTCTTTGGTTGATCAGCTGTCCGCTCTCTAAATGCATCAGACCAAAGACTTCATCCTTCGCTTCAACGTTCTTTGCGACCTCAGTAGCGGCAAGCAGTTCCTCTTCCGTTGCCCTGTGGTTCCAGTCGCACCATACGTTATGATAAAGCTCCCGTGAGATGCCAAGAAGGCCTGCCGTGAGCTCCTCCTGACGCAGTAAAATGGATTTCTGATACCGAAGAGAAACATTGTAATATACATTTTCATCCGCAGCCTCCAGCTCCTTTCTCATCTCATCTTCTGAAAGACAAGAAATGGCCGTGTAGTAACGCTTATAAGTATGTCTGGAATCCCAGAAACGCGAGCTTAGCTCGCTAATTGATCCATCCGTAAAACCAACGACCAAGTAGGTTCTTTCAAATCTGGGTTGGAGTACTTCCTCTTCGTCATAGTCGGATCCAAAGTGCATCTTCTCGCCATTTAAGGTTCTGTCACCAACGCTCAGAGTAATCTCGTCGCCAAGCGAAAGCTCCATGCCCGCTTCCGATCTAATCAACCTGTCAATAACAATCTCGTTCTCCTTTTCGGGAAGCCGCCCCCGTATCAGTTTGACGGAACCATCATGATGATCAAACCATTCCTGCGTGACTGACAGGATACTGATATAACCCATTGTATCCGAGTTCTTCGGGTTTTCGACCTTCGCATAACCATCTCTTCTTGCAATCCAAAGCTCTTCCACGCTCTGATTATTTAGAAATCGCTTTACGTCCTTCCCCGATACGCCGCTAAGGATTATGTGCGCGTCGCCTTCCGTCTGCTTAACGTACTCCGTATAGCTGGCGATCAGGCTCACGCCGAGGCATGCAACGGCCGTAATGAGGCCTGTTGCCAGAGCCACGCCAAGGATGGTCACAATGGTTCGGCTTTGATTTTCTTTTAAAGTACGCTTACAGCATTTCCAAAGAACGTTCATGGTGACTCCTTCCTGTATACTTGGGTTCAGAGGGGCAACCTCGGGGTTTTGGGGACAAACCATCCTCTCGAGGCGGGGCAAAGAAAGAACGTTACGTATCTCCAACATCCGGGGTGCGGTTGCTTAACGTTATAAGTTCTCATTCCGAATGGTTTCGATGACGTTATTACTTTTGGATTTTTGGGCGTAGCGGGCGAGGATGAGGTATAAAAGGGCCGCTACGGTAATGATTGAAGCAATGATTTGGATTACGGGCGGCTGGTAGGCGTAGGTGAATTTTTTCTCTGGATCTGACCAGAGCATGTCTGCGCTGGAGGACACAAAGTAATAGACGCCGTAATGGATGGTGCATCCGAAAAGGAACCCCCAAAACAGGCCCTTGACGCCGATAAATACGCCTTCCAAAAAGATCATGCCGCGGAATTGTTTTCCCGTCATGCCGACGGCACGAAGCTTTGCAAACTCTGGCATGCGAAGCTGCATGTTAAAGGTTACGGCATTGATGATATTGGTCACGCCAATCATGATCAGTAGGAATAGAAATCCCGCGCTCATGAGCCTGATCAGTGCTTTTAGGAAATGAATCAACTGGAACACCATGTCATAATTGGCTACGGAAACGTCCGGAAGATCCATCTCATCTATGACCTTTACCAAGGCCGTTGCATCATTAGAGTTAAAGTATGCGGTTCCCCAACCCAGGAATTGCTCAAGATGCGCTAAGGCCCAGCTTTCATCGACAATTACCTCTATGTCCCTGGAATAGCTGTTTTTTACCACCAAGGTTTTGCGGTCATATTTCCCGACGATTTCCACCGAAACAGGATCGCCTGGTTTACCATAGTTTTGCGCCCCGTAAAAGTTGACGCCGGATAACACCATGCCCTCCTGATACTCCTCACAATTGTTGCTGACCAATCCTTTTCCCCGTGCCTTTTCCGGATCAACGCCATTATCGATACAGAGCTTTTCAAAGGCCTCGTCATTCATTCCCGTAATGGTAAAAAGAACCTGCGGATAGCTTTCCTTCGGATCCGTTCCTTCCGGTACAACCCTCATGTCATCGGTTTCAAGAACGTAACTTGTCACCTCTGGTCGATTTCCGATTTCCTTTAGCGCTTTATAACCATTTTTATGAAAACTATAGACAAAAACCTGAAAACCAATTTGATCCTTGAGTTCCTCCTCTGCAAAGCCAAAGAACAGATTGAGGGAACTCATGCCAATGAGGAGCGCCACGCTGACGGCAACGGAAACGGAAGTTGCACGGTACTTGACCTTGGATCTCTTAAAGTTTTGCCATGCGATGCCGCCTCCGATGCCAAAGAGCTTCTTAAAAAGCTTCGGCGTCTTTTTTGCTTTGCCCTTGCTCTGAACGCTTTCATTCGAACGAATGGCCTCAATTGGAGAAATTCTGGATGCCCTGAAGGCTGCCTCCATCGCAGACAGCGCGATCATGAAGATTGCCTGGAATACGGCGATCAGGATTGCCCATCCTGAGATTTTGAACACAACCTTCACACCAAGCATCAAGAGGTATTTTTGTAATGCGCCGTCGACGAGCTTCGCCAAGGCAAAGCTCACGATAATGCCTGTCAAAATTCCCAGCGGAATGCCAAAAAGTCCAATGACAAAAGCCTCCATCCAAACGATGCCCCTACGCTGCCGTTTTGTGGTTCCAACGGACGAGATCATGCCAAAGAATTTAATTCGCTCGGTGATGGAAATGTCAAAACTGTTGTTGATGCAAAAGACGCCCGCAAGTACAAATACAAGAAAGATTACCTCGGAAAAGGCAATGATCCATACCGTTGTCTGTGTAAGGTGAAAAGGGCTCATGCCCTCAAGATCTTCTAACACGTCACTTACTTCATGGCGCTGTACGCGGTTATGAAGCTCCTCCGTCTCCGACGTTGAGAGCATGGGATGATATAGGTCTGTATACTTTTTCTTGTAGAGTTCTTCCGATATATTTAAAAGCCCTCTCGTCACCTCATGGCGATTGTAAAGTCCTTCCTTCGTAAAGCGGATGCTGACGTCGTAGGTCCCTTCTGAAGTGGAATCCTCGTCCCAGTAGGTATAGGCATCATACAACGTCCAGGCTTTGTGCGTTTCGGCATCATAATAGTAATCTAAGTTCTCGTATAAATTATCATCATAAAAGAGATTATTTCTGTTCCCGCGATCTACAAAGCCTACCACCGTAAGCTCCTTTGTATCTCCACTTAGCATTGTCAGTCGGATCACGTCGCCGAGCCTGATCTCTTCCGTTACTTTTCCTCGAATGTTTCTCGCCAGTGCTATTTCGTTTTCCTTTTCTGGGAATCGCCCTGAAGTGACGTGAAGTGCATTTGCCTCATACCATCCCTTTTCCGCGCCGCAGAGCTTTAGCATAAATGCCCTGGCAGTACTCTGTTCAAAGTCAGGAAGACCAAGCCCACAGTTTTTTGACAGCCAAAACTGATCAATGCTCTGATTGCTCGTAAAGAACTTTAGGTTCTCCTGCTGCACTCCATAAAAACGCTCATGTGCAGTACCCTTCATCGTCTTCTGATACGCGATTGCAGAAGCCAGCGTCGTCGTTCCGATGCAGGCCAGCACCATGATCATGGCCGTCGCCATGGCTACGCCGATGATCGTCACAAGCGTTCGATATTTATTCTCCTTTAGTGCCCGCTTGCAGCACTTCCATAATACCCTCATAGATTCGCACTCTCCCTGACCACGCCGTCCTCCATGATGAGGATTCTGTCAGCCTGCTTTGCCAGCTCTAAGTTGTGCGTAATCATGATAATGGTCTGCTTATATTTCCGATTGGAGGCCTTTAAGAGCTCCATGATCTCATTTCCGTTCTTGGTGTCAAGGTTTCCCGTCGGCTCATCGGCAAGAAGGATCGCGGGGCGCGTGATCAGGGACCTTCCAATGGCAACCCTTTGTTGCTGACCGCCGGAAAGCTCGTTCGGGAGATGCGTCCTGACTTTGTCGAGACCAAGCGTTCCAATCAACTCCTCTAGGAGCGCCTTATCGATTTCCTTTCCGTCGAGTTCACAAGGAAGCGTAATGTTCTCTTCGACGTTGAGTACGGGAATTAAATTATAAAACTGGTAGATGAGTCCCACCTGTCTTCTTCGAAAAATGGCCAGGCGGTCATCATTCATGGCGTAAATGTCCTCGTTCTCCACAAACACCTTTCCCGAAGTCGGCCGGTCAACGCCTCCGAGCATGTGCATCAGCGTAGATTTTCCACTGCCGGAGCTTCCGACCACCGCCACAAACTCCCCCTGATCGATATGAATGTTCGCGTTTTTCACCGCTTCCACTGCATTTTCGTTCTTTCCGTAGGTTTTACACAAGTTTTCCGTTCTTAAGATTTCCATGATCGCCCTCCTATTGCTTATATCATCTCGACTGTTGTCTCAATTCTTTTCGCGTTTTGTGATACTTTGTCTGGTTCTGCATGGTTATAAAATAACATACAAAAATGACGTTTCGGTGACATTTTTATCAATGATTAGCGAAACGCCATTTTAATTACAGTCTACTCTCGCCTGTTCAAAATCCGATCAAGTTTTTTACTTCCTCGCTTACCTTTTGCGCCTTGTTTTCCTGTTCCCTGATTTTATTTTGGATGACCGCGATCATCTTTGAGCATTCTTCAATTTTGACGCTTGTCGTGTGCTGCATAAATTTCTCACTGATTTCTTTTGCAAAAATCATGTCGGAATTAAGGTACGCCCGAAAGATCCATTTGATGCCAAAGTATTCGACGTACCATCCGGCAATATGACCAATGGGCAATATAGGAATGACAGATGCTGGGACCAAATGATCAATGCCCGTGGAAAGCAGGTTAATCAGGATTCCGGCAAAGACGATCCCCACACCCTCCAGTGCCGTTTTTCCGCTATCCTTTTGCTCCAAATAGTATCGCTCTTTATTTTCCTTCTCCCGTTTTAGTGAGGCCTCAAGATCATAGTTTGTACCCATGACGCACTCCCGATACTTTTCGGAATCCTCAAAGGGCGCCTGTATCTCAGCCTCAAAACCACCCACCGTAAAGAATAAAATAATCGCTATTCCGAGTGCCACCATGGCGATGAACAGCCCCCCCTCATCGTAGGCGTTTACGTTGACCAATGCCCTGATGCTGACGTAAAAAAAATATGCCGTAGCTCCCAAACCTTTCTTAGGCCGCAACCGTCTCATACATCCTCCTAGAGAAATCATCTTGATGCAACGAATTGCTTCATTGCTTTGCAACTTTTTACAATTCTGCAAACATTCGCAATCTGCCGAAATGATAACATACCTAACATTTCGCTACTTGCTCATGTTTAGGCAGATCCCAAGGTCAATGTTTTATTTGTGTAAGCACAAACGTCACTAAACCTTCTGCCCCTGATATTATCATAACATGGAAAAATGACATTTTGGTGACAAACCTATCATTTATCACCAAAACGTCATTGTTGTTTTAAAGAATGATCCCCATTGGAATCTTTACCTGGCAAAGAAACAGCTTCTTTTCTTTGTCATATTTAAGCTGGTACTTCCAGGAATGCCTGTCCAGCACGTTCGATACAATGGCCAGTCCCATACCCGTGCCGCGTCCGGTACGACTATCTTCGCCGCGCACAAACGGTTCCCAAAGCTTCTTAAGTGATCCTTTGTATTCAATATCCGTAGCGTTTTGTACGGTAAAACCGCGCTTCTCGAAAGTAACCCGGATCTCTCCGCCTTCTGATGTATACCGCACGCAATTGGTCACGAGATTCTCCGCCACCTTCTGCAGCAATGCCTCGTCGCCCTTGACATTTAGCTCACCCTCCAGCGTAACCTTAAGCTTCTGCTTCTCGATGTCACCTTGATATCTGTCAAAAGCCTCCTCAAAGAGCCCTCGCATGTTCACATTCTTGTGATCCAGCTTCTTATGTTCCTTGTCGAATTTCAAAAGCTCCAGATTTTTCATGACCACGTCATTCATGTAGCCAACGCTCTTTTGAATCTCCTCGGCATAATGATCACGCTTTTCATCATTCACGTGCTCTTTCAGATTCTCCGCGTATCCTCCGATTGCCATCAGAGGCGACTTTAAGTCATGCGCCATGGAATCCATGAGCATGTTTCGATATTCCTTCGTCATAAAGACATGACTGTTCTTCAGGTAATGCAGATATGAAGTGATCACTGCTAATAACAGAATAACAATGCCATACCATATTGTCCAACACATGACAAAGTATAGGTTCCCTTGGAATAATTTCGACATGTTCTGATAGACGCTAATCTTATACTCCTCACCCTCCGCGTCATGGAAATAAGCCGTCCTTACAAATTTCATTTCGCCATTCAGAAAATAGGTCAGAGGATTTCCGGAAAGGGATCCGCCCCCTATGTCACTGGTCCGACCCTGAATTCTGGCAGAGGCGATCTCTGAAAGCGCCGTTTTCCGAAAAGCATCATCTGACTGCCACCTGTCACTCTCTAACACGGCTGGCCCGCTGTCTAACCATGGAAAAACCGCTGACTCATTCTTCAGATCACACTGATAAAGAGTGTAGTCAATCTGACCGGGCGGTTCGGAAGCATAAGTCTCCATAAGCGTTGCATCCGCATTATCAGGTAATATGACATAACCGGGAGCCGTATCAAAATAGTAAAGCGAAGCCTTCGCAGGATAAAAGTGATCTCCTTTGAGGTAAAATTCCTCCAGTTGCCAACGCATATGCCTTTTTGATGCGTTTGGATCCTCTGACCTACAATACTCCCACCATTTTTCCTTCATCTGCGCCAAGGTTTCCAAATAGGGATCTAAAATTGTTCGGTCACAATAGAACTGGTCTACGTATTCATATTGATTAATAACGGATTTTCCATACTCTGAGTTGGCATACTTGATTCTGTCAATCAGATGAAGGATATAGCGTTCGTTCTCATGTCCCGTCTCATAAACAATTTTACCGCCATCGCAGTCTTGAATGAACCCACATCCCATCCCGTTGCCGGCTATATAGACGTTTCCTTCTCCATCCTCGCCCAAACCCGAGAGTTCTACAAAATGCCTTTCAAAGTCATTCAACTTAACCCCAAGCACATATCCGACGCCACCGTCCATGAAAATATGACTATTCCCTCCACCCGCCTGACTCATTTCTTCAAGGGCAAGCGTAACTTCCGCTTCCACTTCTTGCAGAGAGTGATCTTTAACAAGGTACTGAATCTTTTCCATCCCTTCATAGAAATTGACTGCCGTCTTTTGCTTCTCTTTTTCAAATATTACTAGAAAACATATCTGCAAAAAAGCATATAATACAACGAACCAAACCAAGAGTGCAATGACAAAATGCTTTTGAAAAAAATATCCATAATTCCGTTTTCGATATCGTTTCACGTTCTCCTCCTTTTAGTTGGGTATGTTTCCTAATCCTCTTGCGCTTCTTCCATCAAGCATATTAGGTGAAGTGTTTACTCGCTTGTCAATTTATAGCCCTTTGTATAGACGGTCTTAATCTGTTTTCCCGCATCTCCAAGACTTTTTCTGAGCTTCTTTACATGATTGTCCACAGTGCGGTCCGTACCGTCATAATCCGCACCCCAAACGATGTCTAAAAGCTTTTCGCGGGAATAGATCCAATCAGGGTGGCTCATCAATGCCAGTAACAAATCGAGTTCTTTAGGTGATAATTCAGCGACCTTCCCGCTAACCTTCACTTCTAGCGTGTGCCTGTCTACGCTGATTGCACCGCAAGTCATGATATGATTCTCTTCTGCCAAAGGACTCTGCTTTGCAGCTTTGAATCTTCGTAGCACCGCACCAACCTTTGCATAAAGCTCTGCCAGGGAAAATGGCTTACAAACATAGTCATCACATCCCAATTCATACCCTAGAAGCCGATCTTCCTCGCGCACCTTCGCCGTGATGAAAATGACGGGTATGTCCTTTGTGCGTCTGATCTCCCGAAGCATGGAAAACCCATTTCTTCCAGGTAGCATCACGTCCAAAAGAACTAGCGCATAGTTGCGACTACGGATCATCTCCATCCCCGTCACGCCGTCTGCGGCATGCTCCACCTCATAAGGTTCCTTATGCCCAGTGAAATAATCCCTGATCACCTCCGCGATCTGCGGATCATCCTCCACCAGTAAAATCCTCTCAGCCATGGTAACTTAACTCCTTCATTTTCTCCGCGGACGCAGAAGAATGTCTCTTTTTATTTTATGACAAATGAGATCACAAGTCAAAAAAGATACGTTCCCCTGTCTATGATTTTATGTTAACAGGGAAACGTATCCATTTGATATCCATATAGGTTTTTTTATTCCCAATTTACAGGATTTCCTTTTCGCGGCAGCGGCGTTCGATTTGGCATGCCACCTTCCGCATATCCTAAACTAAGTGCACCCGTCACGGTCTCATACTCCTCAAGGCCATACTGATATAAGAATTGTCGGATGACTTCATTCTCATCAAGCCAATGCAGTTGATTGATCCAACAAGAGCCGAGATCCAACGCATTCGCAGCAATCATCATGTTTTCCAACGCACATGCACTGTCCGCCATGGCATTTCCGTAGCCTTTTCGATTTGCCACCAAGATAAAAACTGGCGCATTGTAATGGAACACATAACCGCCCTTCTTAGATGCACTGATTGAGTTTCGAAGCGACGCGTAAGTATTTTCATCTGCTTCCATCTTGGAGAACTCCTGACAAACCAGCTCCGCCATCTCCGTAAGGACTTCCCTTTCCGTAAACACGATGAAATGCGTCGTCTGATTATTGCCCCCGCTCGGCGCAAACCTCCCTGCCTCGACCACCTTTTCAATTAGGCTCCGCTCCGGCATCACGTCCGTATATCTTCTGGTACTTCTCCTTGTCAAAATCGCTTCCAATGCATCCATTTGCGCGTCCTCCTTGACCAATCTGTGTTTTCAGTATGCCAATCCCTTAATACTGCGTCAATTCCAATCTATAGCATTCTTCAGGGATTCTTCAAGCATCATTCAGTTTTATAGTACCTTTTCGGGCATCGAAGGTTTTAAACTAGTCTTTATAAAGCATTTGAAAGATCTGCATCACTGCATCAAATGCGGGCTTTGGATTTAAGTCCTTGTCGAAGAGTCTCGCATTGGTCTTATCGCCAGCATTATAATGGTCCTTCAATCCAAAGAATGTCACGCTGGTAATGTTACAGTTTCCGCCGCCCTGCGTATCGAGGGCCTTAAGATTAAGGAAGATGTTGCGGTAACGCTTTGCCTGTTTCTCAAATTCCTCCGGCGTCTCCTCATCCACGCCAACGGAAAGCTCCGTGATCTGGATCTCGAGATCAAGTCTGGAGTAAATGGTGATGGCGCTGGTAATTGCCGTAATATTCGGATAGTCAATCCCCCAATAGCCCTGCATGCCGATGCCATCGATGAGCCCTTTCGCCTTTAAGTCCTCGCAGAGCGCATAAATTGCATTCCTTTTCTGCGTCTCATAAGTGTTGAAGTCATTATAGATCAGCTTTACTTCCGGGTCAGCATATTGCCTTGCATAACGGAAGGCCGCCTCCACATACTCGGGTCCAATGGTTTCATACCAAGGGTTTGGGCCGCCGTCAAATTCCGTTCTGCAAAGAAATCCGCTTTCCTTGTCACCTGAGCCCGGATCTACCGCTTCATTGACCACGTCCCAGCAATAAATCACGCCCGGATAATTCGTCTGCACGTGCTCAAGCATCTGCTTAATATAGCTCTCCATGCGCGCCAGCATGGTCTCCTTGTCCACGTACTTTCCGTCATCCTTATACCCTTCTCGAAAAAACCATTCCGGTGCCTGTGTATGCCATACAAGCGTATGTCCGCGCATCTTGATGCCATTGTCCATGCACCATTGAAGCGTATCGTCAATCGTCGTAAAATCAAGCACGGGCATTCCGTCCTTGCTCTCCTGACTAGCCTTCTGCTGAAGGATATAGCAAGATTTCATAAGGTTCGAAAGTGTCACACTGTTAAAATGCTTCTTCACCATCGCCATATATTCGTCATCATAGGTTGTCAGATTTTCCAATGTACTTCCATTGATTCCAACACCCAACAGAAAATACTTACTGCAGGCATCCTTCAGAGCAATGTCTTTTTCCGAATTCTCTCCCGCATCACCATTTTCGTTGCCAGATTGTCCTTCGGTCTTATTTGTCTGTCCTTCGGTATTTCCCGATTGACTCTCGGCATTACCTGTCTGAGAAGCCGTATCCTCCTTCTGTACTTGTGATCTTCCCACTTCTTCAGATGTTACAACAACTGTCTGTTCTGTCGTCGAATCCACACCATCTTTTGCGCTAGATGCACTTTCTCCGCAACCTGCAAGGCCCATGCTAAGAATCGCCGCGCTGATCGCAGCAACCGTTTTGATTCTCTTATAATCCATTTTCCCATTTCTCCCAATTTTTTAGTTTCCGCTTCATATGACCAATCATCATGCCAAGCTCTAATTTCGAGTATAACAAACTATACTTTTTCAGTCAAATACCCAATGTTGACTGCATCATTTCAATATTGCTTCGATTTTCTTACGAAGCACGGTCGTATTGAGCGGATACTCTGCTGTCTCAAAGGAAATCATCAAAGTATCTCCAAGAAGAATACCGTTTTGTTCATAAAGCGCCAGTTTCTCATGGTTCTTGTTAGCATACGCATCCATATCCAACAGTCCCAAATGCTCCCAATAGATTGTCTTCCGCTTTCTGACATTCAAACATGTAAAATCCGGATAGACATTACGCCCCAATCCCAAGTTTAGCTGCGCTTCATACCGATACGGCACCTTCATTTTAGAAAACGTATCCGCTAGAATCTTCTCTGATTTCGACCGGACATATTCCCCCTGTATCGTTTCATATTTCCTTTGCTCCGGATATGGATTCTTCTCTCCCGGATGTTCTTCCAACCATTGTTGAACATACATACCATCCGTTAGCTCAAATGGTGAAATAAACGCTTTTCTGCCTTCGCATAGATTTGCGTACTGATGTTGTAATGCTTGAGGATGATATTTGTCCAGAAAACTCTGTAGGCATTTCTGCATTTCTTCTAATTTGCTCAGTGATCTTATGGCGTATTCTCTTTTAATTAACTTCGCAACAAATTCTTTTTCCTTAGCGGGAATGTATTCCGCCTTTGCTTCACCTTCTTTCCGGAAGAAATATTGTGGTTTTCCCACCGAAGGAGATACCTTTATCATCCCCTCTGGAATTCCTGCACATTCCTCTTTTTGCTTTTTTGCCATGCGTATAAGCCTTTCAATCTCTTCCTTTTGCTCGAATAGTTCTTTTGAATAGTCAATCATACTTTGTTCTACCTCCTTTTCTGACGATTAACTGTTTATTTTCTTCTTTTGCATTTCAAACAGTTTGATAATTTGGGACATTACTGTCGCGTTGCATTTTTTGTTTTCTAAACAGTGATTAGTTCCATGAAGTTACTGTCCAATATGAAATTCTTAAGTATAAACAGTGTTTTCAAACTGTCTACTAATCATTTTCTTCTTTTAGCCAGTGATTTCTCAAAAAAATACACTGTTTCAATATGCTTTTCCCAATCGCGACAGTATTTCACAAAAAATAAACACTGGCTAAATGAAGATACAAAAAATGGGACAGTGTTTCTTCTGAAATCACAACTGGTTATTCTAAATTTTTCTATTTTGGACAGTGTCAAAAGAAAACACCAAACTGGCCAAAACAGAATTATTCTCATTGAACAGTGACGCATAAGAAAGATATGCAGTCTGAATAAAAATCGAGCCCTCAAAAAAATTATTTTTGTATGTTTTTAAGTTGAATGGATCTGTGGCGTTTGAAGCCCTGCCACGAGGCAAATATTTGAAAGAAATCATTGGCAGCACGGATTGTACTGCCAATGATTGTTGATTTTTTTCAGATAAATGATGGTGTGACTTTCGTCACATCCTTCGCTTTCGCTCAGGATCACAAGCAGAGCTTGTGACTGGTGTGACCTACGTCACATCCTTCGCTTTCGCTCAGGATCACAAGCAGAGCTTGTGACTGTTAAACAGGATAAGCGCCGTTCTTGGTGTCGGCAACGGTCTGGTCAACCTTCTCCTGCTGTGCCTGACGATATTTGAAGAAGTCAGTAGCAACCTGAGGGAACAATGCATAGGAAAGCACGTCCTCATCCTGCTGCTTCCATTCCTTCATCTCGCTCTCAAGCTTATCCAGCTCATTGGGGATCAGGTCTGCAGGACGGCAGGTAATACGCTTCTCGCCAGGGATAACCTTGTCGATGACTTCCTGGCTCATGGGCTTGATGGTCTGGCCATACTCGCCGCGGAGAACAGCCTTGGTCTCCTTGGTAGCCATCTTGTAACGCTCGCCCATCAGCACGTTGAACACTGCCTGCGTACCAACGATCTGGGAAGAAGGCGTAACCAGAGGGGGCTCACCCAAATCCTTACGAACTCTGGGAATCTCCTTGAGCACGTCATAGTACTTGTCCTCAGCATTCTGCTCCTTCAGCTGGCTTACCATGTTGGAAAGCATTCCGCCGGGAACCTGATACAGCAAAGTCTTAATGTCAACACCCATTACCTTAGGATTGAGAAGGCCACTCTTTAAGCACTCATCTCTGTAAGGACGGAAGTAATCAGCAATTTCTGCAAGGAGATTCTGATCATAACCGGTGTCATAAGGGGTCCCCTTAAAGGTTTCAACCATAACCTCAGTTGCAGGCTGAGAAGTACCCATTGCAAAAGGACTCATTGCACAGTCAATAACGTCAACGCCTGCCTCAACTGCCTTAAGGTAGGTCATGCCTGCCACGCCAGAGGTGTAGTGCGTATGCAACTGAATGGGAAGATTTGTTACACTCTTCATGGCAGCGATCATCTCGGATGCCTTGTAAGGAACCAAAAGACCAGCCATGTCCTTGATACAGATGGAATCTGCACCCATCTCCTCAATCTTCTTTGCCATGTCCATCCAATAATCGATGGTGTATGCGTCGCCCAGGGTATAGGAAAGGGCAACCTGTGCATGGCCGCGACCTTCCTGAACCTTGAACTTATTCGTAGCATCAACGGCTGCCTGCAGGTTTCTAAGGTCATTTAAGCAGTCGAAGATACGGATGATGTCGATACCGTTGGAGATGGACTTCTGTACGAAGTACTCTACTACGTCATCCGCGTAAGGTCTGTAACCTAAGATATTCTGACCACGGAACAGCATCTGCAGCTTGGTGTTCTTAAACTTGTCACGGAGCTTACGAAGTCTGTCCCAGGGGTCTTCCTTCAAGAAACGAAGCGCTGCGTCAAAGGTAGCGCCGCCCCAGCACTCTACGGAATGATATCCAACCTTGTCCATCTTATCAGCGATGGGAAGCATCAGCTCGGTCGGCATTCTCGTCGCAATCAGGGACTGGTGTGCGTCACGCAGCACGGTCTCTGTAATTTTGATAGGCTTCTTTTCAATTTCAGCCATATTTCTCTCCTCCATTATACTATTTGTTTTTATTACACACCTCATCAGTCAGCTTCGCTGACAGCTTCCCCTCAAGGGGAAGCCTTTGATTATATTTGAGGTCTTCCCGACTTATCCATCATGCATCAGGTTTTCCCTGTTTGCCAGGAAAGCCCTTTCTTCCACCGTTTGCTTAGAATACTCCAAATACGGCCATGAACGTACCGGCCGCTACTGCGGTACCGATAACACCTGCCACGTTAGGTCCCATGGCATGCATCAGCAGGAAGTTCGTAGGATCTGCCTCAGCACCAACCTTCTGGGATACACGCGCTGCCATGGGCACTGCGGATACGCCGGCGGAACCGATCAGAGGGTTCGTCTTTCCCTTGGTTACGAGCATCATCAGGTCTCCGAAGAGTACGCCTGCCGCCGTACCAAACATGAACGCTAACAGACCAAGAACCACGATAAACAGGGTATCCTTGTTCAGAAACGCCTCTGCACTGGTGGTTGCACCAACAGAGGTACCCAGCAGGATAACTACGATGTACATCAGCGCATTCGAAGCGGTATCGGTCAGCTGTCTTACAACACCGCTCTCGCGGAACAGGTTACCAAGCATCAGCATACCTACCAGAGGCACGGTGGTCGGAAGGATCAGACCAACGACGATCGTTACGATCACGGGGAACAGAATCCTCTCCAGCTTGGAAATGGGACGCAGCTGGCTCATCTTGATCTTTCTCCACTTCTCCTTCGTGAGAAGCTTCATGATCGGGGGCTGAATGATGGGCACAAGGGACATATAGGAATATGCCGCAACAGCGATGGGTCCAAGAAGTCCGGTCTGTCCAAGCTTACTAGCAAGGAAGATGGAGGTCGGGCCATCAGCACCGCCGATGATGGAAATGGCTGCAGCCGCCTTGTCGTTAAATCCCAGACCAATGGCTCCGAAGTAAGCAGCGAAAATACCGAACTGTGCTGCCGCGCCAAGGAGGAAGCTCTTAGGGTTTGCGATCAGGGGACCGAAGTCCGTCATGGCACCTACGCCCATGAAGATCAGGGACGGAAGGATTGCCCACTCATCAAGCAAATAGAAATAATGCAACAATCCGCCAACGCCGTTGGACGAATGTTCAATTGACATCATAATGTCAGGATAAATATTTACCAAGAGCATGCCGAATGCAATGGGGGTTAAGAGCAACGGCTCGAACCCATGCCGGATGGCCAGGTAAAGGAAAAAGCAAGCAACGCCAATCATCAGATAGTTGCCCCAGGTCAAATTGAAGAAGGCTGTCTGATGGATCAGATTGCTAAAGGTATTTACTATGTAATCCATTTTGGACCTCCTGTTGTTTTGTCAATAAGCATTTCTCTGCAAATCCTGAACGAATTAGTTCATGGTTGCCAGCAGAGCGCCTGCCTCAACAGGATCACCTACGCCAACGTTGATGCTTGCGATGGTTCCGTCCTGAGGAGCAACAACGGGGATTTCCATCTTCATTGCTTCCAGAATGATTACGGCATCGCCGCGCTTAACAGCCTGGCCAACCTTACCCTCAATCTTGAATACCTTACCAGCTGCACCAGCCTCGATCTTTACGCCGCCTGCTGCGCCAGTTGCTGCAGGTGCAGCGGCCGCTGCTGCGGGAGCCTTAGGTGCTGCCTTGGGAGCAGCGGGTGCCTTTACGGGTGCAGCGCCAGTAGACGCGCCCTCTTCTACAACAACGTCATAAACGTTTCCATTTACGGTAATCGTATAATTCTTCATGTTATTCTCCTTCTGCCGCTTTCCTGGCGGCTGTCAATCATATTGTATTACTATTTCAAATAAAACCAAATGTCATGCAGCCTTTGTTTGGCATGATTAAAATCTTCTGCGGATGGATCTTACGACAAATCCTTCCGTATTTGTGCTTCCTTCATAGGCTGCAATGGCAGCGGCTATGACAGCCACAAGTTCCGTATCATCCGCTTCTTCTACGGGTTCAGGAGCGGCTGGTACAACTGCAGGTGCAGCAGGTGCCTTCGGTGCTTCGGGCTTCTCTTCCTTCTTTGCAAATGCTGCCTGAATCTTGGGAATGAAACCAAAGCAGGCAATGATCAGACTGATCAGAATCAATACTGCAAATACGGTGCTCATGCCGATCAGCGTATTTAAGCCAGCCTTCGCCATCAAATTGCCAAAGGTGGATCTTGCGTTTAAGGAACCACCAACCAGCGTGCTAAGAAGCGCATCCTTAAAGATCAGTTCTACGTCAGCATCACCCTTCTCACATTTCACGGTTGCATGTGCCAGAATCTGATCTCCGCTACGTTCTGCGCTATAGTCCGAAAAGATCACGGCTTCGTTCTCATCCAACATAATTTTGCCAGTGTTCTTTTGAGACAAATAGAAGGATTCCAGCGCCGTCTTAAATCCATGTCCGTCAGCACCGGACAGGATCAATTCCACTTCCTCGTTAGAAAGCTGAGAAATGGCTTCATAGGTATACAGCTCTTCTCCCTCGGGAACAGCTCTATCCGTGTTAGAGAACAAGGCCAACACGTTCAGATAAATTTCAAAATTCTGTTTCACGCTGTCATCAATCAAGCCATCTATGTACTCTTTGCTCTCAGCCTTTGCTTGCTCTGCCGGATCAGCGGCGCAAGCGGCAAGACTCAAGGAGCAAACGAGTGCACATAGAATTGCAACTAATTTCTTCATTCCTTAAGTCTCCTTTTCTAAACCGTCAGGTGCTTCTTTGCAGGACGGTCCTCGGTCTTGGTGTACAGCATCTCGATGGCGCCAATCACGTACTTTCTGGTAAGCGCGGGCTCTACCACCTGATCCACGTAGCCTCTTCTGGCGGCGCTTAGCACGTTCGACTGGAGCTTCTGATATTCCGTTGCCTTCTCGTTAATGGTATCAGCGCCCTGTCCCTCGTACATAATCTTAGCGGCAAGCTTGCTGTCCATGGTACCGATTTCAGCGGTAGGCCATGCGATGGTAAGATCTGCTCCGGTTGCCTTGGAATTCATAACGGTGTACGCCGTGCCATAAGCCTTTCCAATGATGACGTTAACCTTAGGAACGGTTGCATCAGCAAATGCAGCAGTCAGCTTAGCGGCAGCCTTAGCCATACCCTTTTCGGAACAGGTCGTAGCTTCAAACCCGGTTACGTTGGTCAACGTAACGATCGGAATTTCAAATGCATCACAGAAGTTTACGAAGTCAGCCGCCTTCTGGCATCCCTTCTTCGTCAAAACGGTTCCAAGCTTCTCGGTAACCTTGCCGTCCTCGTCACATATTTCGCTTCTGTTTGCGATCACGCCAACGGTTGCACCATTCAGGCGCATAAAGCCAGTTACCATGCTCTTCTCGTATCCAGCCTTAGCCTCAAAGAAATCATTGTCATCAGCAAGAATGGATGCTGCAATTGCAGTGTCTCCCACGCAACCTGCAATCTCAGGATTGACTCTGTTCAGGTCATCCGTGCACTCTACAAGATAGCTTGCATCATCCTCGTTATTGGCAGGAAGAAGGGATACCAGATCTCTGATCTTTGCAATCACGCTTGCCTCGTCGCCTACAAAATCAACGATGCCTGCTTCCTCTGCCTGGAATTTTGCGGATGCCGTATCACACTTTGCAACCGTATTGCCGTCAAGGCAGTTCGGAGCATTGACAAACAGCTTCGCGCTCTTCTCCTCCATAAAGGTAAAGTCAGCCATTGCAGAAAGTACTGCAAGTCCGCCGCCGCAGTTCCCCATTACTGCAGTAATCTGAGGAATGACTCCGGAAGCCAGCGTCTGCTTTAGGTACAACTCACCAAATGCGTTCAAGGCATCGGTTGCCTCCTGCAGACGAAGTCCCGCGCTGTCTAACAGCCCGATCACGGGTGCTCCGGTTTTCATTGCCAGATCATACAGATTGGCAATTTTCTTCGCGTGCATTTCACCCAGGGTTCCGTTCATCACGGATACGTCCTGACTGTAAACGTACACGGGATTTCCGCCAATAACTCCATAGCCGGTAATGCAACCGTCAGAAGGAGCATCGGTGGGTTTCAGATTGAAATCCGTTGCCCTGGCAGTTACCAGTGCACCGATCTCAACGAAACTGTTGTCATCGAGCAAAGCTGTAATTCTTTGACTCGCTTTCGATGTGTTACTCATGCTTTCAGCCCTCCATTTATTGTAAATAAAACACTAACGTATTTGAACTTTGGGAAGATGATAAAACAATTCTCCCCCATTATTCAAAAATCTACATCAGTATAACACAAAAAAAGCAATTCGCAAAGAGGCAAATTGCTTTTTTTTCATTATTTCTTGTCATCTTTTTCAGGTTCGAATTTATAGCGGCTTGGCTACTGATTCATCCTTCCCTGCCGTCATAGGATCCGTCAGGCCCTTTACACTTCTCCCAATTCCTCGCTCAGGGTCCAGAGCTCATCAATCATATTGCCAATGATTTGTATAGTCTTTTTCAGGGCGGCATCCGAAGTAATGTCCACCCCTGCCTGTCTGGCAAATTCCACGGGCTCCAGCGTTCCGCCTGCCGTAAGCACCTTCTTCCAATCCTCTACAGCCACCTGCCCCTCTTTTTCAATGCGATCTGCAACCAGCGTGGCAATGGTCAGTCCAGCGCTATAGGTATAGGAATAGAGGCCCATGTAATAATGTGGCTGGCGCATCCAGGTAAGCTCCGCGCCCTCCGTCAGCTCCACGGTATCTCCCCAGAAGCTTTCGAGTACGCCCTTCATGATCTCGCTAAGAACGTCTGCCTGCAGCGAACCACCTTGGTCAACGATCTTATATGCCTCCCTCTGATATGCTGCCTCCAGAAGATGCGTCACGAAATTATGGTAATAGGTATTACTAATCATGTTGGCAATTACCCAGCGTCGGAATCTCTTGTCCTGTGCGGTCCTGAGCAAATACTTTGACATCAGAATCTCATTCATGGTGGAAGGCGCTTCCACAAAATAAGTCGAAACATCCGTATCAAAGAGGGACTGTGCCTCATTACAAAGCTTGAAATGACCGGCATGTCCCAGTTCATGCGCCAAAGTAAAGACGTCGGACATTCTTCCGTTCCAATTCAAAAGTATATAAGAATGACTGCCGTAGGGGCTGGCACAAAAGCCGCCCGTTGACTTTCCGAGATTCTGAGCAAAATCAACCCATCTGTTTTCCAAGGCTTCCTTCAGCATGGTACCATATTCCTCCCCCATGACCGAAAGACCTTTTAAAACATACTCTTTTGCATCCTCCAACGTCACCTCCGGACTAAAGTGTGGATCCAAAGGAAGCTTTAGATCCGCGTAGGTCATCTTGTCCAAGTGATGAACACGACCAATTAGTTCTGCATACCTTCTCATGTGCGGAGCAAGCTCCTTCATAATCACGTCAATCTGACGATGATAGAGCTCTCTCGAAACCTTCTGATCCTGCAACAGATAAGAATAGACGTCTGGGTAGTTTCTTAGCGTGGCAAGCGTCTTCTCAGTCTGCAAATGTGCATTATAGGCGGTTGCCGTCGTGTTGACATAATCTGTCAGTTTTTTAGAGAATGCTGCAAAGGCTGCCCTGCGAATTTCCGTATTCTCTTCATATTCATAATCATCCTCAAACAGGGAATAGCCCAGAGGATAGGTCTTCTCGCCCACCTGAAAATCAGGGAAGGTCATGTCACCCAGCTTGGCAACGTTATATATTTCATAAGGTGCGTCGAAGGTTTGTCCCAGAGAAGCCAATGCCTTCTCCGTCTCAGGCGAAAGCAGATGAGGTTTGTTTAAAAGAATGTTCTTCAGAAAGCCAGCGTTTCGTGGCTCCAGCTTTGCTGCCGCTTCTAAAACTTCGTTTGTACACTGACCAATCTCTACCTCCACAAAGGACAGGCACGCCCTAAACTGAGCCGACTTTAATCCCACCATTCCGGCAAGCTCCTGTAAATGCTGATCCTGATAATCCACGGATTGTGCCAGCTCTGCATAATTTTCAACAAGAACGACGATCTCGTAAGCCTTCTGCAAGTCGCTCAAGCAAGCAGCAACTGCCTTTGCGGTGTTCAGCTTCCCATGATAAGTCTCTTCGATGCTTTTTGCCGCAAGCAGGGCTTTGTCTAAATCCGCAAGCATTGCTTCCTCAGTTGGATACAAATCCTCCAGCTTCCACGTCAGTTCCACCGGAACTTCTTTTCTCGTAACCAATTTTTTTGCCATAGTTTAATCTCTCCTTATCATTTTCTTCAGCAACCTGTTGTTTTCTTTTCAGTACCTCTGTTGAGTCACACTTCATCTCAAGAATTCATTACGTGCTTTAACTGAATTCCTAACTGAATTTCTTATTTGAATTTAAAATCCGAATTTATAATATGAATTCATAATTTATATGAAAAACAGCTTTATAACTTGTAGCAAGCACCAACGAAAGTTTATTTCAGGCACACTCTTCGCTGCAACAATCGTCTCCGTATGCCAAACCTCATCACCAAGCACATAATGTATTTTTCCAAGCAATTGTCCCTCCGTCACGGGCGCTTCCACGCCATCCGGAATTTCTATGAGAATTCGAATTTCTTCCTCTGGCCGAAGGAGGATGCCGCCTCCAACTACATGCCCTCCGATGACAACCTTCTGCCTGGCAGGTATCTTACTTTTTCTTTCCTCAATGCAAACGGGAACGGTTATGGGTGCTCCGACGCCTTCCCCCTGCCCATGTAAAACAGTTACGGTTTGCAACGTTACTTCCGGAACCAGGATTTCCTCGCTTAGCAAATCCTTTCGCACAAAATTTGCAATGCCATATTCCATCAGCTTTCTTGTGTCTTTCCACTTATAATTCCGATGATTGGGCCAGCCACACCCAAGGAGTGCCACGACAAAAACTCTCCCTTCACTAACCAAGGCACCTGCATAGCAATATCCAGCTTTCCCCGTAAATCCTGTTTTTCCAGACAGCGCGCCGTCCATCATCGAAAGAAACCCATTGTGATTGTTAAAGGCAAATCCCCTTTTATTTGCAATAAAGGAATAACCTGGCTCCCTAGTCAAACTTAAAAAGGCCTCCTGCTTCGGGGATTGCAAAATCGCATAAGCCAAAATTTTTGCCAAGTCTCTTGCCGTCGTATGATGCTCCCTCATTTCCAGCGTACCATCCGGCAAGGCGATTTCCTCTTCCGCGTCCAGACCATTCGGCGTCAAAAAATAGGTGTCCTTACACCCAATCTCTACAGCCTTTTGATTCATCATTTCTGCGAAAGCCCTGACCGCCAAATGGCTTTCTTCCGTCGTAAGGTCTTTTTCCTCCTTCTCGGAAAGCTCCGGTATCTTCCGCTTACCAACATGCTCCGCAAGAGCCACGGCAGAATCATTGTGTGATTCCAGCATCAAGGAATACAACAGGCTTTGAACCTCGTAGGTTTCCCCTTGGATTGCCCCAAGCTTCACCTTCGGCATGGATGCCGCATAGCTGGAAATCGTGACATTCTCCTTCAGCTCACAATGCTCTAAAACTAAAATACAGGTGAGTATCTTTGTCGTGCTTGCATTAGGCAGGGGTACCTCTTCCTCCTTTCCATAGAGGACGCGCCCCGATTCTCCATCCATCAGTACGGCGGCCGTGGCATATAATTCCAAGGAATCCGTCGAAGCCGCCTGCGCGTGAATCCCAAATAAGAAAAGGATGAGCAGCATTCCTCCTGCGAATGCTGCAACGCCTCGCCTATGTGAATAATCAGATACCACCATAAAAATCTCCTTGCAGTCTCCGTGACCTTACGTCACATCTTATGACGGCAAAGAGATTTTATGCTTTTCTTTAATCCAGCCTGATTTTTACTTCTGCCTCTGCCTGAGCCTTAAATTCCTCCATCTGCACGGTGCTCAGTTCTGGCAATTCCTCAATGCTCTTTACCCCAAAGGTGCGAAGGAACTGCTCCGTCGTTCCAAAGAGAATGGGGCGACCAGGTGCATCCAATCTTCCAAGCTCCGTAATCAGATCGTATTCCAAAAGCTTATTAATTGCATGGTCACAATTAACGCCGCGAATGTTTTCTACGTCCAATCTGGTCACAGGCTGCTTATAGGCTATGATGGAAAGCGTCTCTATGACCGTATCCGTTAAAACAATTTTCTTTGGATTCTTCGCAATCTTAATCAGATATTCATAGGTTTCCGGCTTCGTACAAAGCTGAACCGCACTGTCAAACTGCGTCAGCATGATTCCTCGATCCTCCGCCTGATAGCGCTCCTCCATCTTTTTCAAAATTTTTTTCGCCGCACGCAGGTCCAGCCCAACGACGTCAGCAAGTTTGCTGATTTCCACGGTATCTCCCATGGTAAAAAGAATCGCTTCGAAGATCGCCTCTGCTTCCTTCTCTGAAAGAACCTTTGCAACCTCTTCCGAGTTTTCTTCAGCTTTTTCTTCAGGCTTGCCTTCTGCCTTTTCTTCTATCTCCGTTTCCTCTATCTTCGTTTCCTCTATCTTCGTTTCCTCATTCTCCGCATCATTTTCTGCGAGTTTTTCTTCCGTCTGTTCACTCATCTCTCTACCTAACCTTATTTTCCAAAAATTGATACCAAGTTCTCCCCATGCCGTGACGATCCATCCGCTTCCTGCCCAAATTGCATCTTTACGTTATCTAACTCACTAGGCATTATCGGAATAGCAGGACGTAATCATGATGTCATCGAATAGGTTTTCTTGACTGATCTTAATTTTTCCCGTTTTCATGAGTTCCAAAATGATTAGGAACGTCACGATGATTTCTGCGCGGCTCTTTTGTTTTTCCAAGAGCTTTCGAAAACTAAAGGTTTTGTGCTCTCTTGCATACGCTTCGACATAGAGCGTTTTCTCGCTCATGTCGATCTCTTCCTTTTCGATGCGCCCGTATTGGCTACGGATGGGATCGACCTTGTCCTCCTGTCTTCGAATAACGCTGCGGAATATTTCCTGTAGCTTACCAAGGTTCAGGTCTCCGACAAGCTCCTCGTAATTTAGGGGAGGCTTGTACTTTGCAACCTCCTCAGGGATATGTTGGCTGCGATACAAATTTTTTGCCGCATCCACCTGTCTGTCACGGAGCTCCAAAGACATATATTTGTACATCTTGTACTCCAGGAGCTTTTGCACCAGCTCTGCCCTGGGGTCTTCCTCTTCTCCCTCTTCATTGACCTCCGCGGGAAGAAGCATTTTACATTTGATATCGATGAGCGTTGCCGCCATGACCAGGAATTCGCTCATGATATTCATGTCCTCTTCCTCCATCCGCTTCACGTACTCCAAATATTGCGCCGTAATCTCGATAATAGGAATGTCATAGATATCAATTTTATTTTTTTCGATGAGATGAAGAAGCAGGTCAAGCGGCCCTTCAAACTTCTCCAATTTTACCGATATTGCCATGTCAACGTACCTTTCTTATTCGTCATCCACGCTTGTTTTGCATACTTTATTTTATCTCTCAAAATGCTTTTATGCCTGCTTTTTTGTCTTGTTCTTTTTTCCCAGCTTTGTAATGGTGCTATCCCGAGCTGGCTGAAATTGCAGAAAGATAAGATCTCCCGGATTAAAAAGACGTACGGGAATTGTATGGCATCCAAGCCCCCTGCTCAGGATCATGTGCGCCTTCCCCTCGTCAAATAATCCCCCGTCATACTTTGGGAAAAGCTTCATGGAAGGTGAAATCACCCCATGATTCCAAAAAGGAACCCTTGCAACCCCTCCGTGTACGTGACCTGAAAGCGTCAGGTCGGCTCCCCAAGCGGCATATTCTGGAAAGTAATCTGGATTATGTGCAAGTAATATCGTATAATGCCCCGGATTCGGCTCACCAAGCGTACGCGGAAGATATGTATCCTTCATTGGCCTTTTCTCCCAGCGCTGATAATAACGATGATGGATCTGACTTCCCACGACGTCAACGCCATACTCCTCCAGCGTCCTTCTCTCATTACACATCAGCTTTACGCCGCATTCTCGCAAAGCCTGTACGTAATCTCTGCCCATGCTTCCATAGGTCTGTCGATAAAGCCTGATTCGATGCTCATGATTCCCGACGCCATAATAGATCGGGTACTCCTTGGAAAGCTCTCTGATCAGGTCAATGGCGGGCGTAAAATCCTTCCCTGGCCTTGCCGTCAGCATGTCGCCCGCAATTAGAACAATGTCCGGCCGGCCATCTCTGATCGCTTTTAGAAGCAGCTGGTTGTCCCTGCCATATCGTTGATTGTGAAGATCCGCAAGCACCACCGCCCGAAAAGCCTTCCGAATTCTCGGATCTGTCACGCAATATTCCGTTGTTTCAAAATGCGTGGTGTCATGCAGCATCACCCAGAACACTCCCAGGATCAGCACGCCAAGCACAACTAACAGTATGTCCATAACCCGTTCGGCCTCCGCTTCGCGTTTTCGGCTTCGCAAAAAAGCTTCCATTGCCCTTTCGTAATCTTATCATAAAAAGCTGCTCCGGTCAAAGCGTATTTTGCCGGAGCAGCAAGCATTATGAGAACAGCAGGGATTTCAATGCATAGATCAAGTAATCTCCAAAATCTGCCCGTTCAACGTCCGTCTGATATAGGATAGGAAGTCTTCCTAGTTCCGCACCATGCAAAGAATAAACGGCATATCCTGCAATGTCTCCTGCGTGGATGGGTGCTTCCGCTTCCTCGGGAAGTTCGAGGCTTCTTTCTATTTCCTCAAAGGGAAGATTTTCAACGTCCAAATAGGCAAAGCTTCCTTCCGGTGCTACTGCAACCGTCTGTTCCAGGGCGTTTCTGACGGTTAGGTTTGGGAGCTCGAGGGGAACCTCATCCTGATAGAGCCTGCAAATTCCATATCCATAAGTCAAAAGCGTCTGTGCCTCCGAAAACCGAAGCTTCGGGTCGGGTGCTCCCATCACCACGGCGATAAGATCAATTCCATCTCTTGAGGCCGTCGCGGAAATGCAATACTTTGCCTTCTGCGTGGAACCAGTCTTTAATCCCGTACAATAGGGATAACGCTTTAACAGCTTATTTGTGCTGCAGAGCGTAAAGGTATTGCTTCCCTGCCTCGTTACATGTGTAAAATCCTCCATCCAAATCCTACTGTAATCAAAGATCTCCGGACATTTCGTCGTCAGCTCGCGCGACATGATGGCAACGTCCCTCGCCGTGACATAATGATCATCGGAATCAGACAAGCCGCAGCAATCCACAAAATGCGTACCCGTCATGCCAAGGGTCTGCGCCTTGTCATTCATCATTTTGACAAAGGCCTCCTCGCTCCCTGCGATATGCTCAGCCACGGCAACACTGGCATCATTTCCAGAGGCCACGGCGATACATTTCAACATGGTATCGAGCGTCTGAACCTCTCCCTGCGCCAGGTATACCTGAGACCCGCCCATGGATGCGGCATGCTCACTCACAAGCACCTCCTCCTGAAGGTCTGCCTTGCCCGCCTGCACTGCCTCTAAAGTAATCAGCAGGGTCATGATCTTCGTAATGCTGGCTGGGCTTCTTTTTTCATCTGCATTTTTCTCATAAATTACCTTGCCCGTCGACCGCTCCATGAGTATGGCGGAGGGAGCCGAAAGCTCCACCTGAGCCTTTGCCGTTAGCGGAATGCCCATGCACTCCATAAACGTCAAGCAAAACGTAATGAGCCAAAATAAAACCTTATTAAATCTGATTCTTAGACTGTGCAAAAAAGCCACACCCCCATTTCTGCTTACTACAGAATATGAAGGCATGGCTCTAATTAGAACAACCCTACGATGGTTCGTCCTTTTTTTCTTCTTGATTCTTTGCGTCTGCCGCCTTCATGATGTTAAGCGGCTTAGATCCTTCCGGATGATTTACGCGATTTGCCCTGCTAATGTCAGGCGTTTCCTTGAGTCCCTGTCCTCCAAGTACCTTCGGCCATCCAAAGATCTGGCTGATCTGTACCATGTAATCAATAAAGACAAGGAAATATATGACAGCCAGGAGGAATATCCCGAGACGCTTATCCAGGCGATCCACCAAATTGATCACGGTACCATGCAGGATGTGCACGACGATCAATGCATAAACACCCCAGGCCAGCGTGCTCTCGAGACAGATAATCCCCTGATAATTAAACGGTTTCTCCTTATAATCCCACCAGAGCTCTCCCATGTACTTAATCATGGCCTTACCAACCAAAAACTCAAAGATCGTCGCCGTGATGCAGCCCAAGACATAAATGATGAGATAACGCCCCTTAAAGGGAGAAAACAAAATATATGCACCGATGCATCCAACGCCGTAGATAGGACAAAACGGACCTCTGGCAAAGCCTCTGTTCGTCACTTTACGATTGCAGATGGACATATAAATCGACTCAATCAGCCAGCCCACCATGCTGTAAATGGCAAAGAGTGCGAAAAAATGATATGCATCCAGTGATTTGATAGCTTCAATCCACATCATAAGCCAAAACTCCTTGAATCAAAATCCCCAGTCGAATGCTCGGCTGGGGATTTATTTTTTAGTTATATTTGCGCTTTCTAGCAGCCTCAGACTTCTTCTTACGCTTCACGCTAGGCTTTTCGTAATGCTCACGCTTACGAATCTCCTGCTGAATACCAGCCTTTGCACAGCTTCTCTTGAAGCGACGCAAAGCACTGTCTAAAGTCTCGTTTTCTTTTACGATTACGTTTGACATGTTTTACACCCGACC
>JAEEGG010001831.1_pt1 | contig 56455 bp, 45 predicted proteins | sample 9134161 | NCBI WGS metagenome assembly JAEEGG01 (sample SAMN16246543, study PRJNA631951) | gut metagenome | biome: gut microbiome; feature: rumen; material: CR-attached | host: Bos | place: Iran: Karaj | collected 2018-10 | reverse complement strand
CCTTGGTTATGAGGGCAAATGGGTGATCCTCTTAGCGCTGACCTCCAATAAGGGCTCTCATGATTTCCAGCTGATGACTGATGCCCAGGGCGAACGTTTGTTCGAGAAGGTATTGAAGAAGAGTCAGGAATGGGGTAATACCGAGAATATGATGTATGTCGTTGGAGCTACTCAGGGTCAGATGTTTGAGGATATCCGTAAAGTGGCTCCCGATCATTTCCTGCTTGTGCCCGGTGTTGGCGCTCAGGGCGGTTCGCTCGAGGAGGTCTGCAAATACGGCATGACGAAAGATTGCGGTCTGTTGGTCAATTCGTCACGCGGCATCATTTATGCCAGCAGCGACGACCATTATGCCGAGATTGCTGGCAACAAGGCCCGCGAATTGCAGCAGCAGATGGCAGAAGAACTGAAGAAGGCTGGTATTATATAATAAGGTGAACAGCGCAAAGATCATTAACGACCCGGTATTCGGCTTTATCAAAATACCGCGGGGATTGCTCTACGGCATTGTAGAGCATCCCTTGTTTCAGCGCCTGAACCGTATCAACCAGTTGGGGTTAGCTTCGGTGGTCTATCCCGGTGCCCGTCACACAAGATTTCAGCATTCCATCGGTGCTTTTCACCTGATGACTGAGGCCGTGAGATCGCTTCAGGAGAAAGGAAATTTCATCTTTGACTCCGAAGCAGAAGCTGTTGAGGCCGCCATTTTGATGCATGACATTGGACACGGCCCCTTCTCGCATGTCTTGGAGAATACCCTGATACATGACATCTCCCACGAAGAAATCTCGCTGCTGATGATGGAAGAGATCAACCGCCATTTCAACGGTCAATTGAACCTCGCTATTTCCATCTTCAAAGGTGAGTATCCGAAGAACTTTTTGCATCAGTTGATCTCCAGTCAGTTGGATATGGATCGGCTCGATTATCTGCGTCGCGATTCGTTCTTTACAGGCGTGACGGAAGGTAATATCGGTTCTGCTCGTATCATCAAGATGCTCAACGTGATAGACGATTCTCTTGTAGTAGAACATAAAGGTATTTATTCGCTTGAAAATTACCTTACTACCAGGCGTCTGATGTATTGGCAAGTGTATCTGCATCGCACCTGTGTTGCCTACGAAAAAGTACTCATCAACATGCTCAATCGCGCCAAGAATCTCATCCGAATGGGACAGCAGGTGTTCGCCTCCCCTGCCCTGCTCTATTTCCTGACCAACGATGTAGACAAGACTTGGTTTGATACTCATCCCGAGGCACTCACTTTTTACGGCGAACTCGATGATTCGGACATCTGGAGTGCGATGAAAGCTTGGAAGCATCACGACGACAAGATCCTCTCTACCCTCGCCACCGATATGCTCGACCGCCATATTTTCAAGGTGGAGGTCACTGAAGAGCCAGTTGAAGAGGCGCATATTGAGACGATTGCCAAGGAAATCTCGGCCCAGATGGAGATCACGATCGAGGATGCAAGACATTACATGATGAGCCTTAGCACGATCTCGAAAGACATGTATAATGTGGAGGATGATAGCATCGCAATTCTTTACAAAAACGGGGAAATTCGCGATATTTCAGAAGCTTCCGAATTGCTAAATGTTCAATTACTTTCTAAAAAAATAAGAAAATACTACCTTTGTTATCAACGTTTTGGATAATTTTTACTATCTTTGCGCGCAAATAGATAACAAACGTGTAAAAGTATGGAATTTACAGCAAAGCAAATTGCCGATATGATCGGCGGACGAGTGGAAGGTAATGAGAATGCTGCCATCAACAGCTTCGCAAAGATTGAAGAAGGAAAGCCCGGTGCCATCTCGTTCTTGTCGAACCCCAAATATACCCACTATCTTTATGACACACAGTCGAGTGTTGTGCTCATCAACGAGGATGTTGAATTGGAGCAACCCGTGGCTGCTACGCTGATTCGCGTGAAGAACGCCTATGAGAGTGTGGCCAAACTGCTGCAACTGTATGAGTCGATGAAGCCTCGCAAGACCGGCATCGAACCTCAGGCTTATATCTCTGAGAAGGCCACTGTGGGTAAAGACTGTTATATCGGTGCGTTTGCCTATGTTGGCGACGGCGCTGTAATTGGCGATGGCACGCAGATCTATCCTAACACGGTTATTGGTGAAGGTGTGAAGATCGGAACAAAATGTACCATTTATCCCAACGTGACTGTCTATCAAGGGTGTCAATTGGGAAATAATGTGACAATCCATGCTGGCAGCGTAATTGGTGCCGATGGCTTCGGCTTTGCTCCTAACGCAGAGGGCTATGATAAAATTCCCCAGATTGGTATCGTCGTCATCGAGGACGATGTGGAGATTGGCGCCAATACTTGTGTCGACCGTTCGACCATGGGTCAGACTGTCATCCGCAAGGGTGTGAAGCTCGACAACCTGATTCAGGTGGCTCATAACTGTGAGATTGGCGAAAACACGGTCATGTCAGCGCAGGTTGGTATGGCGGGTTCCACCAAGATTGGCAGTTGGTGTATGGTTGGCGGCCAGGCAGGCTTCTCAGGACATATCCACGTTGCCGACAAGACTTTTGTTGGTGCACAGTGTGGCGTAATCAGCGACACCAAGGGTAATGGCGAGAAGCTCATTGGCTCTCCAGCAATGGATACCAAAGTATTCTTCAAGGCCAAGGCGCTGTATGCCAAGCTGCCTGATATGTATCGTCAGATAGCCGCTTTGCAGCGCGAAATCGATGAATTAAAGAAAAAATAACGATATGAAACAAAAAACTTTGAAAGGCAGTTTCTCCTTGTTCGGCAAGGGTCTGCACACGGGTTTGAACCTGACGGTCACGTTTAATCCTGCTCCAGAGAACACTGGTTACAAGATTCAGCGTATAGATCTGGAGGGAGAACCTGTGATTGATGCTATCGCAGAAAATGTGGTCGACACCCAGCGCGGCACGGTTCTCGGTAAGGGCGATGCCAAATGTTCTACCGTTGAACATGGCTTGTCTGCCCTTTACGCCCTCGGCATCGACAACTGTCAGATTCAGGTCAATGGTCCTGAGTTTCCTATCCTCGACGGTTCCGCAATCAAATATGTGGAGAAAATCCGTGAGGTCGGCATCGAGGAACAGAACGCCCCCAAAGACTACTATGTTATCCGCAAGAAGATTGAGGTGAAAGACGAAAACACCGGCTCATGCATTACGATCCTCCCTGATGAGGAATTCTCTATTACGGCTATGTGTTCGTTTGAGTCGAAGTTCATCAGTTCGCAGTTTGCAACCCTCGATGATCCCAAGAAATATAGCGATGAAATCGCCAGTGCCCGCACTTTCGTGTTCGTACGAGATATTGAACCCCTGTTGCAGGCTAATCTTATTAAAGGCGGCGACCTCGACAACGCTATTGTGATTTATGAACGTCAAACTACTCAGGAGCGTCTTGACATGCTTGCCGACATGCTGCATGTTGAGCATCGCGACGCCACCGACCTCGGTTATATCCAGCATAAACCGTTGCAGTGGGACAACGAGTGTACCCGTCATAAACTGCTCGATATCATTGGCGATATGGCCCTGATCGGCAAACCCATCAAAGGAAGGATCATCGCAACTCGTCCCGGCCATACCATCAACAACAAGTTTGCCCGACTGATGCGTAAAGAGATCCGCAAGCATGAGGTACAGGCTCCATTCTATGATCCCAACGAAGAGCCGGTGATGGATGTTAACCGTATCCGCGAGCTCCTTCCCCACCGCTATCCGATGCAACTGGTCGACAAGGTGACTTCATTAGGTGCCAATACCATTGTGGGCATCAAAAATATCACTTCCAATGAGCCTTTCTTCCAGGGGCACTTCCCCCAGGAGCCCGTTATGCCAGGCGTGTTGATGATTGAGGCGATGGCACAGTGTGGCGGTCTGCTGGTACTGAATACGCTTGAAGAGCCGGAGCGCTGGAGCACTTATTTCATGAAGATCGATGATGTGAAGTTCCGTCAGAAAGTCGTACCTGGCGATACGCTTATCTTCAAGGTCGACCTGTTGGCTCCCGTTCGTCACGGTATCTCTTCGATGAAAGGCTATATTTTCGTGGGCGATCATGTGGTAGCTGAAGCTACCTTCACCGCTCAAATCGTAAAAAACAAGTAAATAATATATTTCCAAACTGTCAAATCGGAAATGAATCAAATTCATCCCTTAGCAGTCGTCGACCCTGAAGCAAAGCTTGGTGATGGCAATATCATCGGTCCCTTCTGCGTAATAGACAAGAACGTCGTCATCGGCGACAACAATAAGTTTCTGAACAATGTAACCGTTCACTTTGGAGCCCGTATCGGCAACAATAACGAATTCTTCCCGGGTGCCTCAATCTCTACCAAACCTCAGGATCTGAAGTTCAAGGGCGAGGAAACCACTTGTGAGATCGGCGACAACAACTCCATCCGTGAGAATGTCACTATTAGTCGCGGTACAGCCTCGAAGGGTACAACCATCGTAGGCAATGGTAATCTGTTGATGGAGAATATGCATGTGGCACACGACTGTGTGATTGGCAACGGCTGTATCATCGGCAATTCCACGAAGTTTGCCGGCGAAGTAGAGGTCGACGATTACGCCATCATTTCGGCCACTTGTCTATTCCACCAGTTCTGTCACGTGGGCAGTTATATTATGTTCCAAGGCGGCACACGAACCAGTCAGGATATTCCGCCTTTCGTGATTGCCGGTAAGGAGCCTGTTCGCTATGCAGGTGTTAATCTCGTTGGTCTGCGTCGTCGCGGTTTTCCGCGTGAAACCATCGAGGCCATCCATGAGGCATATCGCATCATTTATTCGCAGGGTGTGCTGAAGGATGGAGTCGCAATGGCTCGCGAGCAGTTCCCCGACTGCAAGGAAGTGGAGTATATCTGTTCGTTTATTGAGAATTCCAAGCGCGGTATCATAAGATAGAGGTGAGAGGTAAGACACTTGTCGTTATTACGGGGCCTACGGCTGTCGGTAAGACGCAGCTCTGCCTCGACATTGCCAGGCACTTCGACATTCCCATCATCAATGCCGACTCCAGGCAAATCTACAAGGAGCTGTCGATTGGTACAGCTAAACCAACTGCCGAGGAACTACAACAAGTAAAGCATTATTTCGTAGGCACACTGAGCCTGCAGGATTACTACAGTGCATCGCTCTTTGAACAACAAGTGTTGGATCTGCTCGATACGCTTTTCAAGACAAGCGACTATGCACTGATGGCGGGAGGCAGTATGATGTATATCGATGCTGTTTGCGATGGAATCGACGATATCCCCACCATTGATGATGAGACCCGCGCCACGATGAAACAGCGTCTAAAAGATGAAGGGCTACAGAAACTCTGCGAAGAACTGCAACGCCTCGACCCTGAATACTATGAGATTGTCGACCGTCAGAATCCAAAACGTGTGGTGCATGCCCTCGAAATCTGCACAATGACAGGCAAGACCTATACCTCGTTCCGAATGAAGGATAGAAGGAGTCAGGAGTCAGGAGTCAGGAGAAGTGTAAGGCCTTTTAAAATCGTGAAGATCGGACTCAACCGCGAGCGCGAAGAACTCTACAACCGCATCAATGCCCGCGTAGACGCTATGATGCAGCAGGGATTATTGAAAGAAGCAGAGAATGTGTATCCGCTCAGAGAATTAAATGCCTTGAACACTGTAGGTTACAAAGAACTGTTCGAGTATTTCAACGGGCGCTGGTCGTTAGAAGAGGCCGTCGAGCGCATCAAGGGTAACACCCGCCGTTATGCCCGCAAGCAGCTCACTTGGTATAAGAAAGACCCGCAGATACGCTGCTTTCATCCTGACCAGAAGAAAGAAATTATTGACTATATCATAACTGAATCAACATGAAAAAGATTTGGAGTTGGATAACAGGCATCTGGCCTGCATACAAGAGTCTCTATAAAGGCCGTCCTTGGTACATCAAGCTACTCTCAGCACTCGTTTCGCTTGTTGTGCTGTTCTTCCTCTATCTCATCGCTGTCGATGTGAATTTCCTCTGGCTCTTTGGTAAGTCGCCCTCGATGTCTACCATCAAGAACAAGCGTCCTGCTGAAGCTTCCATCATCTACAGCGCCGACGGTAAGACCATTGGTAAGTTCTTCAGCGAGAACCGTACCCCTGTTACATACGAAGAGGTGAACCCTGTATTCTGGAAAGCCCTCATCGACACTGAGGATGAGCGATTCTACTCCCATCACGGCATCGACTACACAGCCTTTGCAGCTGTTGCTAAAGAGTATATTCTCCACCACGATGCCCGTGGCGCCTCTACCATTACTCAGCAGTTGGCAAAGAATCTCTTCCGCACTCGTAGCGAATATTCTACAGGACTTCTGGGTAATATCCCAGGACTGAAGATGCTTATCATGAAGAGCAAAGAGTGGATCACGGCTTACAAACTCGAGTATTTCTTTACCAAGAACGAAATCCTTACGCAGTATGCCAACACCGTCGATTTCGGTTCTAATGCTTTCGGCATCAAAACTGCCTGTAAGACCTACTTCAACTGCAAGCCTCAGGATTTGACTGCCGAGAATGCTGCTATCCTTGTGGGCATGCTCAAAGCTACGACCTATTATAATCCCCTTATCAATCCTGAAAATTCCCTCAAGCGTCGTAATATCGTGCTCGATCTCATGCAGAAGCATGGCGACATTACCGCTGAGACCTGTGACTCACTGAAACAACTCGACATTAAGCTCGACTACAGCGTGGAATCTGCCTATGATGGCGATGCCAACTATTTCCGCGAGGCAGTGGCCGACTATCTGAAAGATTGGTGCGAGGACTATTTCGACAACCGCAACGCCCTTTATACCGAGGGTCTGAAGATTTACACAACTATTGATACTCGCATGCAGAAATATGCCGAAGAGGCTGCTCGCAAGCAGATGCGACAAGTACAGAATAATTTCAACTCCCATTGGGGATCCACCAATCCATGGCAGGATGAACGTCATCAGGAAATTCCACATTTCATCGAGGACATCGCCAAACGACAACCCGTCTACAAATATCTCACAAAGAAATTCAATGGCAATCAAGATTCCATCGACTATTATCTGAATCTTCCACATACCGTCAAGGTCTTCGATTACGATGGAGGACAGATCGAGAAAGAGATGTCGACGATGGATTCTATTCGCTATATGGTTCACTTCATGCACTGCGGTTTCGTAGCCTTAGAGGCTGAAACGGGCCATGTGAAAGCCTGGGTGGGCGATATCGACTTCAAGTCATGGAAATATGATAAGGTAACGGCCATGCGCCAGCCAGGATCTACCTTCAAGCTCTTCGTCTATACCGAAGCTATGAACCAAGGTCTTACGCCCTGCGATCGTCGCAGAGACTCTTACTTTGCCATGAAGGTGATGGATAAGGGTAAGGAAGTCACTTGGGCACCGACCAATGCTAACGGTTATTTTACTGGTGACTCCATGCCACTTAAGGCTGCCTTCGCACAAAGTATCAACTCTGTCGCCGTGAAGGTTGGTCAGGAGGTCGGCATCCGCAATATTGTAAACACTGCACATAACATGGGCATTAAGAGTCCCCTCAACCCCACTCCATCATTGGCCCTCGGTTCGAGCGATGTCAACTTGTTGGAACTCGTCAACAGCTACTGCACGATTGCCAACGACGGTAAGGCCCATGAGCCGGTGCTCGTAGTACGCATTCTCGACCGCGACGGGAATGAGATTTACACTGGACCGACTGAGCAGCGTCAGGCTATTCCCTATAAGAGTGCGTATCTGATGCAGCAGATGCTATTAGGCGGTCTTCGCGAACGAGGCGGCACATCGATGAGTCTTTGGGGATACGTCGGTCAGTTTGACCGCGACACTGAGTTTGGAGGTAAGACCGGGACATCGAACAATCATTCCGATGCCTGGTTCGTAGGCGTCTCGCCAAAACTTGTGGCAGGTGCCTGGGTGGGAGGCGAATATCGCAGCATCCACTTCCGCACAGGTCAGCTTGGCCAAGGCTCACGTACAGCTCTCCCTATCTGCGGCTACTTCTTCCAAAGTGTGCTCGCCGATCCTAACTTCAAACAATATCATGGTAAGTTCGCCAAGCCGAAGGATGACAATATCACTGCTGATATGTATCTAAATTGCCAGTATGTCTACCACGTAGCAGACTCCGATTCCATCGGTCTTGACTCCCTTGACTTCGAGGGCATTGAGGAATATCAGGAACTCGACGAAGAAGGCAATCCCATCCAGAGACCCATTGAGCCCACCGAGACGCCCGAGGCTAACCAAGAGCCCACCGACACGCCTCCAGCTGAAGCTACCAAGGAAGAAAAAGAGCAAGGAAAAGAGTAATAATCCCGGATTGATAGTTAAGAAAATCCCGCGGTTCCTTAGTATGTCGAGGAACCGCGGGATTTGTATTAGTTGGCGGGGAAAGTGAAAGGAACCTTCTCGACACCGTAGCCATAGATGGTTCGGAAGTCATCGCGCATAGAGATGACGTAGTAACCAGACTCTCGCCATTTAGTGCCAAGAGAGAGAGCTTTTTCACGGTTGGCGTGGTCGCGGTCTTCATCGTCAGCGATGAGCATGAAAGCAGCTGTGCGGTACTTAGGGTTGCTCAGGCAATAGTTGTGCATGGCACTGTCACCACCGCTGTTACCAAACGACAGCACAGGCACCTTGCCAATTTCCTGGGTAATCTGAAGCACCTTGTTGGTCTTCAGATTCTTGATGATTAGGCTGTCGGTGCGAATGAGGTACTCCTCGCGCCCCATGGTGTAGTTGACACCTTCTGCTTCGCCCTGATCGCTTGACTTGAGCCAAACGTCCATACCGATGACTCTGTTAGGCTGGATACCGATGGACTCTACCAATGCACGGCAGATGAAGCGGTCGGAACCTGAAACAACGTAATAGGTGAAACCGTTGTCTTTGAGATAGTCAAATACCTCGAGCATGGGCTTATAGAAGCTCTGGCCGTAGGTCATTCCGACGAAGCCGTTGGCAGGCATAGAGGCGTAGGCTTTAACGTAAGCGTCGAACTCGGCAAGGGTCATGCCAGCATAAGCCTTAGCTGCAGCTCGGGCATGAATCATGTCGAAATGATCAGGAAGTGCTTTCCCATTGCGCACGAAGTCACGGATGGCCTGCGCTGCCTCACGTACATCGTCGGGTGCCTGGTCACGATAAAAAGGATCGTCGAGAACGCGATATTCCAATAAGTTGTATTCAAAATAAGTTGGATAGAGCTCGCCGACGAAGGTACCGTCCATATCGAAGGTGACGATGCGGTCTTCCGCGCTGATAAAATTGGGGGATGTGGGGTCAGTAACATCCTTGACATAATCCTTCAAGGCCATCAGCGCCTCACAGTCGTTCCATGATGTGAAGTATTCTTTGGCTACCGGTTGAACGACAGGATTGTCTTCATTGTTGCACGAAGCCAATGCACTTGAGCCGCAAATGAGTGTGAGGATGGCGGCAAACATCCAGAATTTGGTTTGTTTCATATACATATTATAATATATAGTTATTTTGCGTAATTATAATAATAGTAATAGGTACGTCCGTACCAGTCTTCGACCTTACCCTTGCGCTCGGTGGCATCGGAGTATTTACGCTCGAGTTCCTGTAGGTTGCGGTAGTCTTCTTCCATCACGGGGTTGCGATAGATGAGACGGGGGTGGCGACGCAGATGGTTGTAAAGCGTGAGGGCCTCGCGGTAATGAAGAGGCAAATGAGTCGTGTCGAGGGAGTCACCAGAAGCAGAAGGCAAAAGAAGAAGATCGACGAATTCATCAAGGCGCCGGTCAATCAAAAGGCCGCAGAGCTCATAATCACGTGAAAGGCCAGATGATTCAGAATCTCCGGATTTTCTGGAGACAAGGCTAAGATAGGTAGTGGGAAGCATCGGACGGGCGGGACGAGCGCCGAAGGCGTGGTAGAGGCTGTCAACGGGATAGCGCACGAAACTGGACGCCCCGCAAGTGGGAAGCATCGCAGTGCTGGAAGCAACAATGGGATAATGGAAGAGCCGTTCGCCAAGTTCTCCGCGACGCGCCAAAGCATACATACGAATCATCTGCAGGTCGGCATCGCTTTCGAGCGACTCCCAGCCGGCATCGAGTGCGCCTTTGAAATCACCTTGGAGCAGACAACTCTCAGCCTTCATGCGGTAATGGAACACAGCGTTGGTATTGCTGACCCAGGTCACGCCCACAATCATCAGAAACATTAAGAGCATATTGATCCACATAGGGCGCGAGAAGAAAACCATCGTTCCCTTGTCGGGTTCGACATTCTGAATGTATCGTATCACCATACTAATCCCTGCCCATGCCAAGAGTGCCAAGGGTACCAGAATCCACCAGAAGCCCCAATGATAAGTCTGCGCGATGTCAGTACTGATGGCCGAAATGAGTGCCAGACAAAGCATGGAGGGAAAATAGGTAAGTGCGTGACCACGGTTGGACAGACGGAAAAATGAATAGACCAGCAGCTGCAACAACTGAAGCAAAACAGTGATGAGCACGGCCCCCAACAACGGATGGTATTTTGTTCTTCCGCCACTCATCACGTGCTGGAAGGCTGCCAAAATATCGGCTTGGAAGAAATATATCCAGAGGAAGGAGAAAGCAAGGAAAACAATAGCACACGTCCAGCGGACGGTGCTATTGTTTTTTTGATTCAAACGAGCGCTCATGTCAGTTCTTTTTGAGGACTACAGCGGAGCGGGCTGGAATGTAGAGCTTGAGCCACTCCTTCTTATCGTTTACATAGAGAGGATCAAAATTCGTGGTGTGTGTCATCGAATCATCGGCGAAGCCATTGCCACCAAAGTCCTTCGAGTCGGTATTGAGTACCACATCGTAAGAGCCTGTAGGCACAAGGAAACCGTAGTCGGTATAGCTGCGCGTGGGCGAGAAGTTAAACACGAACACGAGGTCGCCACGCATGAAGCAGAGTACCTGGTCGCCATCATCGTGCCAGATCTCCGTAACGGGCGTATCCTGGAAGTTCTTCTGCGACTTGATGACCTTGAGCATCTCACGGTCGAAATCACCGAGCCAGTGATAGCAGAGGTCCTTGTTGTCGACGAGACTCCATTGGCGACGAGCATATTTGTATGACCAGCCATTACCCTCACGCGGGAAATCAATCCACTCAGGATGACCGAACTCATTGCCCATGAAATTCAGGTAGCCGCCGTTGATGGCACCGGCCGTTACCAGACGGATCATCTTATGCAAGGCAATACCGCGCTGGGCCATATCGTTGACATCCTTCTTGGCGAAGTGCCAGTACATATCGGCATCGATTAGACGGAAGATGATGGTCTTGTCGCCCACGAGAGCCTGGTCGTGAGATTCGCAGTAAGAAATGGTCTTTTCGTCGGGACGACGGTTCTTGACCTCCCAGAAGATAGAGCACACATTGATATCTTCATCGCGTACCTCTTTAATAGTCTTGATCCAATAATCGGGGATATTCATGGCCATACGATAGTCGAAACCATAGCCGCCATCCTCGAACTTCGCTGCGAGACCGGGCATACCTGACACCTCTTCAGCAATCGTGATAGCATTAGGATTGACTTCGTGGATGAGCTTGTTGGCAAGGGTGAGATAACAGATGGCGTTATCGTCCTCATGGCCGTTGAAATAGTCACCATAACCTCCAAAAGCTTCACCCAAACCATGTGAGTAATAGAGCATAGAGGTGACACCATCGAAGCGGAAACCATCAAAATGGAACTCCTCAAGCCAGTACTTACAGTTGGAGAGCAGGAAGTGGAGTACATCGTCCTTACCATAGTCGAAGCAGAGAGAGTCCCAAGCAGGATGCTCATGACGATCGCCGGGATAGAAGAACTGATTGGGGTCGCCACAGAGGTTTCCCAAACCCTCGACCTCGTTTTTCACAGCATGGGAGTGAACGATATCCATAATGACTGCGACACCATTCTGATGAGCGGTATCGATGAGTTCTTTCAGTTCCTCAGGAGTACCGAAACGACTGCTGGGAGCGAAGAAACTTGATACGTGATAACCGAAAGATCCATAGTAAGGATGCTCCTGAATAGCCATTACCTGGATACAGTTGTAGCCATCCTTGATGACGCGGGGCAGTACATTATCCTTGAACTCTGTATAGGTGCCTACCTTCTCAGCATCCTGTCCCATTCCCACGTGGCACTCGTAGATGAGTAATGGGTTCTTCTTGGGCTTGAAGGTCTTTTTCTTCCACTCGTAAGCTTTCTCAGGGTTCCAGACCTGTGCGGAGAAGATCTTGGTATTATCATCCTGAACAACACGACGGCACCAAGCGGGAATACGCTCGCCTTCTCCCCCATTCCACTTTACCTTCATCTTATAGAGCTGGCCATGCTTGAGGGCTTTCTCAGAGAGCTTCAGCTCCCAGTTGCCTGTGCCTTCAATGCGCTTACAACGATATTTCTCGTTTTCGGTCCAGTTGTTGAAGTCACCAATCAGATAAATATCTGTGGCGTTTGGCGCCCACTCACGGAACACCCAGCCTTTGGCGAGCTTGTGGAGTCCGAAATACAGATGACCTGAGGCGAAGTCAGAGAGTTTCTTCTTGCCATTCTGCGTGAGCTGGTTGATTTTCCACACAGCGTGGTCATGACGGCCACGGATGGCACCCTCGAACGGCTCTAACCAACCATCATTACGAACTAATCCGATGTGCTCAGGCTCCTTCAGGTCGACGACTTTCTTAGGTGTAGATTCCTTCGCTGTTGTCTTCTTAGTCACAGCTTTCTTAGCAGGTGCTGCTTTCTTGGCAGCAGGCTTTTTAGCGGTAGTTTCTTTTTTTGTTGCCATAGGTTTCTTATGCTTTAATTTTAAATATTGCTTTCTTAATTTCAGGAGTATCGATAATACAAGGGGCATGACCGTCCTGAGGGAAGAAGATGGCGAATTGGCCAGGATTTACAGTTACGTAGGTCTGAGCCTTAGTGTCGCCATACTTCGTGATGTCCTTCTCTACATTGTATTCGAAATCAGGCAGATCCTGCAAAGGTGTATAACCGAATGTCTCAGCACAAGAGATGGGAATCTGGATGTCGATCATCTCGATATGAGTTTCAAGGAAGGCGGTATCCTTGGTACGCTGCTTAGCTACCTGAAGGTTCAGAAACGCGTCTTTGTCCTTAATGGGGTACTTGCCAGGCTCCAATGTCTGGAGGTCATGGTCCTTCAAAAATTCCACTACATCAGCAAACAGTGGGTTCAATACCACGTATTTGCCTAAATTATCAATTGTATCAATAATCATAAGATTATATTTTTAAGTTGTTATTAATCAAGTTGACGATGGCCTCTCGTATATGTCCCGGAGGCAACGATTTTGCCATTGCGGTCTTTTTCAACGAATTTGCCGTCGCGGACATCATCGAGATAATAGCCCTCGAAACGCATGCCCTCTTTATCTTCCTCGATGGCAGCACCATTGCGCTTACCATTCTTAAAGGTACCTTTGAACTTCGAACCATCGGCATAGCGGGCGACACCCTCACCATCGATTTTGCCATCCTTGAACTGGCCTTCGAACACATCGCCTGCCTTCGTAGTAAGTTTGCCTTTGCCGTTGGGCTTATCGGCTTTCCAGAGACCTACGTACTGATCGCCGTTTTTCCATACCATCGTGCCCTGGCCGTGCTTGTCGCCCTCGAGGAATTGCCCCGTGTATTTGTCGCCATTGGCATATTTCGAGATACCCGTTCCCGTGCGCTCACCGTCGACGTAGTCGCCTTCGTAGACATCGCCATTCTGGAACTTATAGATACCACGGCCATTCTGCATATTGTTCTTCCACTGACCGATATACATATCGCCTGAGGCATATTTGAAAGTGCCCTTACCTTGACAGACATTATTTACCCATTGTCCTTCATAAGAGGAACCATCACCCCAGTTGAAGTAACCCTGACCGTTTTTCTGGTCATCCTTCCACTCGCCTTTGTAATAAGCCCCGTTAGCAAAGGTATAAACGCCCTTACCAGAACGTTTGTCCATATACCAGTTGCCATCGTACTTATCGCCATTGAAATAGTACATGATACCGTGACCATGTTGATAGTCGCGGAACCAAAGGCCGTCGTAGCGGTTGTTGTTGGAAAAATAATACACACCTTTGCCATGCTGTTGGTCCTGGAACCACTCACCCTCGTATTTCTCACCATCGAAGAAAGTGTAGGTGCCAAAACCCTGACGCTTACCCTTCTCGTACTGGCCTTCATACCAGTTGCCGTTCTTATAGGTGGTCTTTCCCTTGCCGTGAGGCTTTCCCTGAAGAATCTCTCCCTGGAACTCTCCCCCATCTTTCGTGGTACATGATCCCAGTGTGATTTTCTGTGCCATCAGCACCAAAGGAAGCATGATTATCGTTGCTGAAAATATATATCTTATCTTATTCATCTTGTTCGGATTTCAAAATTGCTTTGCAAAAATACGAATTTTAATCGAGACCACCAAGGCTCATCTACAATATTTAACGATAATACTCATTTTCTATCAAAAATTATTATTACCTTTGCAGCCGTATGACATTTACAGCGATTATCCCCGCCCGTTATGCGTCGACACGTTTTCCGGGCAAGCCGCTGGCAGTTCTCGGCGGAAAGACTGTCATTCAAAGAGTGTATGAGCAGGTAAAAAGCGTGCTCAGCGATGTCTATGTAGCTACTGATGACGAGCGCATTTTTTCGTGCGTAGAGTCGTTTGGCGGTAAGGCAGTCATGACACGCAAAGATCATCAGAGTGGTACGGACCGCATTCAGGAAGCTGTTGAGAAGACGGCCACCCAAGCCGATGTCATCATCAACGTTCAGGGTGACGAGCCGTTTATACAACCCTCGCAGATCCAGACGTTGATGCAACTTTTCGACGATCCGTCGACACAGATAGGCACGCTTGGAAAGTTATTCGAAAGCATAGAGGCAGTTGAGAATCCTAACTCTCCGAAAATCGTGACTGACATGAAGGGCTTTGCTCTCTATTTCAGCCGTAGTGTTATTCCCTATATCAGAGGAAAAGAAAGACAGGATTGGTTTAGCGAATATCCCTTCCTGAAGCACTTGGGTGTGTATGCCTATCGTCGGGAAGTATTGGCGGAAGTCACAAAGCTGCCTCAGAGTTCATTGGAAAAGGCAGAGAGTCTGGAACAGTTACGCTGGTTACAGAACGGCTATCGCATCCGCGTAGGAATGACGGATGTGGAAACCGTTGGCATCGATACTCCCGAAGACTTGCAACGGGCAGAAGAATTCCTAAAAAACAAATCTTAGCGATTCGTAGAACTGAATTAACAGAATATAGAAGATAAACAGCGGGGCGCCCTTTCGACAACCAAACGAAAGGGCGTCGACGATATCTGAGAGTGTCTGGAAACGTCCTGATACAAGACCGAAGGTAATAGACACAAGAATAATACCAAAGCTAAGGATGGGTATCATGCTGCGTGAGAAAGGTGATGGGAACAGGCTACCCGTTGACGATAACAGAACCGCATGAGGCACAGCCGTCAACAAGAGTACTACGCCCACATAAAGCACCAAAAACACAATGGTGAGTCGCAAGGCCATCCGATCGCGATAGCTGGTATGCGGCTGTCCGATCAGTCCACACTTCTGAAGACACCCCAATGCAATCAGCATGAGCATGAGCCAGGCGAGCCAAGGAGAGGCAACCATCGATGTGAAATTGCCAAAGAACCAACGCACGCCCTCGCCAGAGAGCAGCGAGCGTACCCCGTCAACCCTCATGGCGGAAAGTATCCATGAAAGAAGGATGAGCACTGCCTCTGCTATCAGCAAGAGCAACATGAACACACCTAATCGCGAGGTCTTGCCCTGACTATTCATCATCGGCTACAAGATTGTCGATATCGATAATATGAAGTTCAATGGCACGTACAACCAGACGAGTGGCATTAACATTGCCAACACTCTCGGGGAAGAGTTTCTTGATCAGCTCATTCTGACGTTTCTCAAGACTTTTTACACCAAAGGGCATCCCCCGCAGACCTGTAATCTGTTCCTTGGTATATCCCAATGCCAAATGGCGCAGGAAACGCTCATCGTATTCATCTACCTCATAACTGACCACTGCCTCCTGCTTGGCAAGTTGACCACTAACAGCCTGCTTGAAACGTTCTACAATCTTTTCGAGGATGGGTTCATTGAAAACCAATGTCTTACCTTCCATTACCGAATTGACATCGCGACGCGTCAGTAATTCACCTGTTTTCAGGATGATACCGTCGGCGCCAGCATCCAAAACGTCTACCCAGAGTTTCTCATTCAGAATCTCACCCGTAAAGATCAGTACCTTGATATCAGGATACATCTCCTTCGTACTTCGACAGATTTCCACACCTACAGTTGTAGAACCACTCAGGCCCAGATCCAATAACACAAGGTCAGGCTTTTGTTGCTTGAGCAGTTTCCAATAGGCAGGTTCATTCTCTGCCGTACCGATGACCTCCGCCTCAGGGATATCGCTCTTGAGGATACCAAGAGTGCCCTTTAATTCCAGGAGCACGTCTTCAACGATGATAACTTTAAACTGATCCATAATTCTTCTATTCTATTTAATGATTTGACACTTTTGGAGCGGCAGGCAGGATGATGCGAACCACTGTTTGTCCGTCGCGTATTTCGGCCCAGATGCCACACAGACGGCGATTGGTAGCCTCGCCATGATCGCGTACAATCTGACGACAAAGCAGATAAGGAATGTTTTGTATAGAAACGGGCGTGAACAAGGTCTGCGCCTCATCGTCACTCAGATGAAGACTGGGCATCGGCATTGTAATCTCCACATACTTACCATCATGTATAGTCTGTACCTCTGAAGGCTCCTTGCCCCCACCCTGTTTGCGAAGGATAGAGAACAGGTAGCTGATGAGATTCTCGTCACCCAAGATACCGTTCGACAGACGATGAATATGCAGATTTGAGCGCTCTGTTTGGTCCATTGCCTGTTGCGAAAGCATACCATAGAGTTCACGATAATATCCCACAATCTCCGAGAGAGACTCTTCCTCACCCTGATCCACTAACTGTCGAATGCGTGAGGGATAATACATGGTTTCGTGTTTGAGGGTGGACAGACAATTATCGAGTACAGCATTCGATACGTGGAGATTAGCCGTCTCAAGTTCCAGACGTCGCAGTTCATCGTCCATCATCTCCAGGCTCGACATCTGCTGACGCTCCATCAGGAAACGATAATAGAGCCTATGACGGTAATACAATAAGTAATAGGCAGGCAGAATTGAACACAACACGAGGATGAGCAAAATAACGGCAATACGTTTGTTGGTCTGAGACTGTTGCATCATCCGACAATAATCAGCCAAGGTGTTATCCGCCGACATTTCCTTATAGAGCTGCGTGTAGATACGATTGTTGTAGTGATAGAGCTGCCACTCATGGAGAGCAAGAGCAGCCACAGCACTCTCATTACGGATATCAAGGATGATATTAAAATTGACAGCCAACGAATCCTGATACCACTTGATCTCCGGAATCATCAATGAAAGGTCCCCCTGACGCAACATCAAATCCTGACCTTTCGGACGGAGATGCTGGTAATGACGGTTCAGATAGTGACGGCAGGAATCTGCAAACATCAAGGTCCTTTCATAAGTACCATTGATATTAGAGAAGTAGGCAGAATCCGCAAAGATGCTAGCCTTTCTTACGTCATCATCAACTGTCGATGCCATCGAAGGATGAAGAGTGGCACAGAGCGTAAACATAGTTATCAGAAGACGCACAATGCCTTTTGGCAGACGGAAGGAGAAGCATGAACCACGACCTTTGGTACTTTCTGCCGTAATTTGACAAACAGAGAAAATCTGACTGATCTTACGGTATTTCTCTATGATACCCTTACAGTTCAACAGGCCGAAGCCGTGATTGACAAGGGGTTTGGGATCGAAGATATGTGCCAGCTGCTCTTCGCTCATGCCCTCACCCGTATCTGCTACCGATATCTCGACATAGTCGGGTGTTTGCTTAGCCGAAACAGTTACACTGCCTCCCTCAGACGTGAACTTACGGGCATTATCGGCCAAGGTGTTCAACATAAAGAGCGTCAACACACGATCTGCCTTTACCTGGGCATCTGTGGTCTGCACATCCAGGGTGATACCTTTCATGGCAAAAGCCTTGCGACTATGCGACATCAAATCGAAGAGAGGTTGCAGGGGGAAACTCTCGATTTTGAGATTCAATTCACCCTGACGGAGTTGTATCCACTGAGTAAGAATATCATTGTAATCGTTGATCTGGTCTGTAAGTTCACGGATATAGGCGAGACTCTCCTGCTTGCTGGCAGCATCGAGATCGTCCAAACGACTGATTTCGTGAATGATTCGATCGATAAATGGCGTAATACCATTGACGAGGGAAATCTTAGCTCGCTGCTCCAAATGACGACGCTCGTTATCTTCCAAACGCAACTTGCTAACAGACACATCATCCTGTCGTTGTTCAAGTTCGTCTTCGAGTTGGCTATAGCCTCCCTTTTTCTTCTTATTCAAATGGTTGAAGAGCAACAACAGGAATATCAGAAGGATAATGGCTACCACCACCGCCGCCAACATAATATTCAGCTGGTTGGCACTGCGTTCATACTGTGCTGCACGAGCCTCCAACTGACGGTCCTGGCGGGTTTCACTCATCAAATCGATATAAGCATTGCGATTTTCGTCGCTCAGTTGTTTTTCATCCATCGCTGAATATACCAGACTTAACTGCTCACGGATACTGGCCACAAGGTCTGGGGCTTGATAGATGGCTGAGTCGGAAAGTGCTTCCTCCAAATTATACAGTGCCGATTCATAATCATTAATCTGACGATAGCAAGAGGCTAAGGTTCGATAAGCACCAGCTATCTGATAGATATCACCATAAACTGAAAAGAGATGAAGAGCATCTTCTGCCAACCATCCAGCCAACATATCTTCATCAACGCCATCGGGATTGATGAACTTCATGGCAGGAAGATTGTCGGCTAGGAGTTGACGACGGTAATCAGGATCCATCAGATGTTCTGAAAGGGCCTCGAGGGCATTGGCTGCAAAATAGGGATAATTGCCTTGACGTGCGTGGATGAAGCAACGTAATAATGTGTCAAACTCCTCCTGATTGATTTCTTGTTGCGTACCCGTTGTTATAATGCCACCAGAGCCAACATAATACAGATAGTTCAACCATTGAGCTGTGTCACGACGAAGATCGTTAATATCAAGATCTTGTAAGGCATCTATAGATTGTCGCTCAAGTCCCACATAATAGTAATAGGTAGATGTAACGATAGCCATCTCTGATTCTGCATAGCGCAGACGCTGTAGCTGATGCTCACTTAATTGGGAACGCTCTTCATTGATACGCTTTAAGGCCTCCATCGCATTCTCGCGATATTCGTAAAACTCGCGGTTCTTGGAACGACGTTGACAAAGACGCATTTGTTGAACATAGCTAACAAGCAGTTCTGTTTGATTATCAGTAATTTGAGGAATTTCATTCAAGCGTTGCTCAGCTTTATCATATTGCATCTTTACAATATCTGTGAAGGCCAAATTGTTTAGTGCTTCTGCTCTGCCTTTGTCGTAGTGGGCGGATAAATCATAGGCTTGTTTTGCATAGTATTCAGTAGAATCAACACTCTTGTAGTGATAGGCATATGAGAGAGCATTCAGCTTGTCGACTGTCTGCCTATCAGTGCGCGTACAAGCTGAGATGAGAATGATTGATAGTATGAATAGCCAGAACTTCATAAAAAAAACAATCCCTCCCGCCATATTGGCAGCGAGAGGGATTAAATGAATATTATGCACGAGCTTTTGCTATGTAACCCAGTGCTTCCTTACACTTATCGGTCACATATTGCCAGTCGTTTGCCTTAACCTTGTCCGAGGGGAAAAGCTTAGAACCCATACCCACACAGAATACACCGGCCTTGAACCATTTGGTAAGGTTTTCTTCCTCGGGGGCAACACCACCAGTGACCATGATCTTAGACCAAGGCATAGGAGCTTTCAGCCCTTTTACCATATTTGGACCGACAACATCACCAGGGAACACCTTTGTCAGGTCACAACCCAGTTCCTGAGCTTTACCGATCTCAGAGACGGTCATACAACCAGGACAATAAGGAACAAGACGGCGATTGCATACAGGAGCAATATCAGGATTGAATAGAGGACCAACAACAAAATTGGCACCCAGCTGCAGATAAAGGGCTGCTGTGGGAGCATCCACGACAGAACCAATACCCAAAGCGAGCTCAGGGCACTCCTTATCAGCCCACTTTACCAATTCGCCAAAAACCTCCTGAGCGAAATCACCACGATTTGTAAACTCAAAAGCGCGAACACCACCTTCATAACAGGCCTTTACCACGTTCTTGCAAGTCTCAAGATCCTTATGATAGAAGACGGGCACCATTCCGGTATCGCCAATCTTCTTCATTACTGCAATTTTATCAAACTTAGCCATTATACAATTTACAATTTGACAATTTACGATTTACAATTGATTAGCGCTGAACGCGACCACTGGCATTACCACCTGCAAGAGACTCAACCTCTTCAGCAGAAACCAGGTTGAAATCGCCATTGATAGTGTGCTTCAAAGCCGAAGCAGCCACAGCAAACTCAAGGGCTTCACCCTGTGTCTTCTTGGTGAGCAGACCGTGAATCAGACCACCAGAGAATGAATCACCACCACCGACTCGGTCGATGATAGGATTGATCTCATAACGCTTTGACTGATAGAACTCCTTGCCATCATAAATCAGTGCCTTCCAGCCGTTGAATGTTGCACTATAACTCTCACGAAGCGTAGAAACAACATATTTGAATCCAAATTCTTTCATCATCTGCTTGAAGATGCCTTCATAACCAGCAGCATCAGTCTTACCGCCCTCTACATCTGCATCGGGCTTGAAGCCAAGACAGAGCTCTGCATCCTCTTCGTTACCGATACAAACATCCACATACTTCATCAGAGGACGCATGATAGAAATGGCCTTTTCTGATGTCCACAGCTTCTTACGGAAGTTCAGATCAACAGATACGGTGACACCTTGACGCTTTGCTGCCTCACAGGCAAGTTTTGTCAACTCAGCAGCCTTGTCGCTGATTGCTGGTGTGATGCCCGACCAATGGAACCATGAAGCGCCTTCCATAATCTTATCGAAATCAAAGTCGGAAGGAACGGCTTCTGCGATGGATGAATGGGCACGGTCGTAGATCACCTTTGAGGGACGCATCGAAGCGCCAGTCTCAGCATAGTACAGACCAACACGATCGCCACCACGGGCAATAAACTCGGTATTCACGCCATAACGACGCAATGCGTTGACTGCAATCTGACCAATCTCGTGCTTTGGAAGTTTCGAAACGAAATAAGCCTCATGACCATAGTTTGCTACTGAAATAGCCACATTGGCTTCACCACCACCAGGGATGATGCGGAATGATTCACTCTGAATGAAACGGTCGTTTCCCTGCGGGGAAAGGCGAAGCATAATTTCGCCCAATGTTACGATTTTTGCCATTGCTTTTTTGCTTTTGTTTTATAGATTAATACTATTTCTTACTTTTCGACGACAAAAGTACGACTTTTTTCTGAAACTACCAAATATTATATACTGAAAAAGAGCAGAAAAGTTACGGAAACGATTTCGTAGCAAAATCATTTGGTGGTATCAATTATTATTTGTACCTTTGCACGGCAAAAGCTTATAATAAAATGGGTAAAGAGAATATCAGAATCAAGGACATCGCCGAGCGCGCTGGTGTTTCGGTTGGTACTGTCGACCGTGTACTTCACAATCGTCCGAATGTGTCAAAGACCGCTCTTGAGAAGGTTAATAAGGCATTGGCTGAGATGGACTATAAGCCAAATATGTATGCCTCTGCTCTCGCTTATAATAAGAAATACACTTTTTATTGTGTACTTCCCAAACATGAGCAGGAAGCTTATTGGGATGAGATAGAGGAAGGAGCTCAGGCCTGTACCGATTTCCGTCGTGATTTTGGTATTACCCTGAAGTTTATCTATTATGAACGCTTCAATAATGCATCCTTTACCCGCATGGTACGTGAGTTCTTTACGGAAAAATTTGACGGTGTCATCATTGTGCCTACAACGTTGGAACAAACGGCTCGCTTCACGGAGAAACTGATCGACAGAGGTATCCCCTATGTGTTGCTCGATAGTTACATGCCCGATTTGAAGCCTCTTGCATTCTTCGGACAAGATTCTTTTGCCAGTGGATATTTTGCTGCCCGTATGCTGATGCTCATTGCTGCAAAAGAGAAAGAGATTGCGCTGGTAAAACAGACGCGCGACGGCAAGGTAGGATCAAAACAGCAGGCCAACCGTGAAACAGGATTCCGTCATTATATGGTTGACCATTTCCCCGACGTAAAGATCACAGAAGTAGACCTACCTTTGGATGAGGAGCGTGTAGAGTATGACACCATCCTCGAGAAATTCTTCAAAGACCATCCGCATATCCACCATTGCATCACCTTTAATTCTAAAGCACATATTGTAGGCGAGTTCCTTAAGAAGAGCAATCGTCGCAATATTCAGATTATGGGATACGACATGGTGCCGAAGAATGAGGCCTGTATTCGTCAAGGCAGTATTTCATTCCTGATAGCACAGCATGCCTATCAACAAGGCTATGCCAGTGTGGATGCCTTATTCAATGCCATCGTACTGAAGCGTGAGGTGAATCCCGTGAACTACATGCCTATTGAGATACTGACTAAGGAGAACGTAGATTTCTATCGCCGCAAGGCTATTTAGAATCCAATCTTTCTAAAGCATACTAAACAAATTACAAAACAAATGGAATTAGCAACTTACTTAAAAATTAATCCGGCAGACAGTGTGGTAGTCTGCCTGCAGCCAAAGAAGAAAGGAGAGACCATTACTGTCGATGGAAAGACGGTTATTTTGAATCAGGATACGCCTGCTGGTCATAAAGTACTTATTAAAGATGTTCAGGAAGGTGAAGATATCATTAAATACGGTTATCCTATCGGTCATGCCAAACAAGATCTGAAAGCTGGTGACTGGGTGAATGAAAACAACCTGAAAACAAATCTCTCTGGCACTCTTGAATATACCTATAATCCCGTTGGCGAAGAACTATCTATCAAGAAAGAGAACCGCACTTTCAAAGCCTACAAGCGCAAGAATGGCGATGTGGGTGTACGTAATGAAATATGGATTGTCCCCACGGTTGGGTGTGTGAACGGCATTGCTGAGAAACTGGCAGAGAAACTACGAAACGAAACCATGCTCCAAGGCATAGATAGTGTGTATGCCTGGCATCATAATTACGGTTGCTCACAACTATCAGAAGACCATGAGAATACCCGCAAGGTATTACGTGACATATGTCTGCATCCTAATGCTGGTGGAGTATTGGTGCTGAGTCTTGGTTGTGAAAATAACCAGCCTGATGATTTCATGGCGATGTTGGGCGATTATGACAAAGACCGTATCAAACTGCTGGTAACACAGAAGGTTGAAGGCGATGAACTTGAGGCAGGTATGCAGATTCTTCGCAACCTTTATTCCATTGCCAAAGAAGACAAGCGTGAGGATGTACCTGTTAGCGAACTCCGAGTAGGTCTGAAGTGTGGTGGTAGTGACGGTTTCAGTGGCATCACAGCCAATCCTTTGGTTGGCGAATTCAGCGACTGGCTTGTGGCCCAGGGCGGAACCAGTGTCTTGACAGAAGTGCCGGAGATGTTTGGAGCAGAAACTATTCTGATGAACCGCTGTCGTACGAAAGAACTCTTCAATCAGACTGTCTCGATGATCAACAACTTCAAAGAGTATTTTCTATCGCATGGCGAACCTGTCGGTGAGAATCCCTCACCAGGCAACAAGGCTGGCGGTATCTCTACACTCGAAGATAAGGCTCTAGGATGTACACAGAAATGTGGTAAGGCACCTGTCAGTGGAGTGATGGAATATGGTGACCGACTCACAAACAAGGGGTTGAATCTCTTGTCTGCCCCAGGTAATGATCTGGTGGCATCAACGGCACTCGCCTCCTGCGGTTGTCATATTGTACTCTTTACCACGGGACGCGGAACACCTTTCGGCACCTTCGTTCCTACGATGAAAGTGGCTACAAATCCTACTTTAGCCAAGAATAAGCCTAGCTGGGTGGATTTCTCTGCAGGACAATTGGTAGAAGGTCGCACCATGCAGGAGTTGGTACCTGAGTTCATTGATAAGGTACTCGCTGTTGCCAGTGGACAACTTGCCAGAAATGAAGAGAATGGCTATCGCGAGATTTCTATCTTCAAAAACGGAGTAACTCTTTAGTGAATAATTATTAGTGAATAGTGAAGAATAAAGGGCTTATCGCTTTATCACCCTTAGGGGTGTTCGTGATATTGTATTTAGTCACCAGCATCGTTGCTGGTGACTTCTACAAAGTGCCCATTACAGTGGCCTTTATGGTCTCTAGCATCTACGCTATCGTTATCGCCAAAGACAAGCCCCTGAAAGAACGCGTCGACATCTTCAGTCGCGGTGCAGGCTCCAGCCAGATGATGCTTATGATCTGGATTTTCCTTTTAGCAGGAGCCTTTGCTCATTCGGCTAAGATGATGGGAAGTATTGATGCGACCGTTAACTTGACTTTACATCTCCTACCCTCGCAGATGCTACTAGCAGGCCTTTTTCTTGCTGCATGCTTTATCTCCATCTCCATCGGTACGAGCGTTGGTACTATTGTTGCACTAACGCCGATTGCCGTTGGCGTAGCCCAACAAACAGGTACGGACATCGCTCTCATGACAGCCGTTGTCGTTGGTGGATCGTTCTTTGGCGACAATCTATCGTTCATCTCGGATACTACAATCGTGGCAACCTCTACACAAGGTTGTAAACTGAGTGACAAATTCCGAGTCAATTCCTTTATTGTCATCCCCGCAGCCCTCGTTATTTTGATCGTATACTATATTATGGGAGCGAACATCCACGCAGCACACCAAACCGGCGTTGTGGAATGGATAAAGGTGATTCCCTACCTTATCGTACTTGTGACTGCCATCTTCGGTATGAACGTAATGGCTGTTCTGACGCTCGGTATTATATTGACCGGGTGTATCGGTATGCTGACGCACAGTTTCGATGTCTTCGGATGGATGAAATCCGTGGGCGATGGTATGATTGGTATGGGAGAACTCATCATCATCACGATGATGGCAGGTGGTATGCTCGAATTGATTAAACAACAAGGCGGCATCGATTTTATCATCCAACGGATGGTGAAACATATCCATAACAAACGCGGTGCAGAGTTATGCATCGGAGCTTTAGCAGGACTCGTTAACATCTGTACCGCTAACAATACAGTGGCTATTATTACCGTAGGAGGTATTGCTAAACAGATCGGTGACCGCTATGGCGTCGACAACAAAAAAGCAGCCTCCGTCCTCGATACTTGTTCGTGTTTTGTACAAGGCCTGATTCCCTATGGTGCACAACTTCTGATAGCAGCCGGACTGGCTACCATCAATCCTGTCAGCATCATCCCCTACCTTTTCTATCCCTTCGCTATTGGGGTAGCAACACTCCTTTCTATCTTATTCCGCTATCCAAGACGTTATTCATAATCATGAACATTATCCAACGTAATTTCTTCCGACTCATCCGTTGTGGTGAATTCAAGAAGCAAGAACAAATAGAACCGATGTCCATCTGTAAATGGAACAAGGTTTATCAACTGGCGCTGATGCATCAGGTCATACCGTCTGTCTATGCAGGCATCCAACAATGTGACAACCAATTTTTTCTTCACCTGTCTGAAAAACAGATGCAAGAATGGGAAAAAGCCAACATGGAAACTAGTCGCATAAATCAACAAGAGGAAGAAAATGAACTGTTACGTGCTGACCATCTGACAAATCCTCTGCTGAACAAAAAACTGCAAGCCATCCTCGATGATGAGAAGTCGGATATCGCTACAAGACAACTATTACTGATCATTATCCACATCACCCGGCATATCTTAAACGAAGGAGTACCTGTCTACAATCTTGTTCAACTAGGTAAATATCTCATTGAAGAAGGTCATCGTGTAGATTTTATGACCTTAAACCAATGGCTGAAAAAACTGGGATTTACCCCAATGGCACAACTCGAAGGAGCCTTGCTCATTCAGATGTTCGGATTCAGAAAAGAAGAAATTCCTTTCCTGACGGGTGAGCCTGACAAAAAGGTAGAAAGAGTAGCACAGGAATTGACGGAATTCACCAACACCCGAGCTGAGGAGTTCTATTTCTCGCAGGATTCGGAGAGTGTGTTTTTACATACCAGCAACAGCAGTGCGATACTGGGCCACATCCGTCGTTCTGCACAATACTTCCGCTACCTGCCATCAGAGACTCTGACGAACTTCTTCGCCTCCTTCGCCCACTCTCTCTCACATATTGAAGAATAATATCCAAGCTATCCTAGGAATCTAGGACAGCTTGGAACATGCTAGTTTATTTCTTCTATTATCGCAGCGGCAGCAGCTTCTGCGGCTTTATTGATAGAATCTTGCTCTGCCTTCAATTGGGCAGCACGTACCATTTCCTCTTCCAAACGATCATAGGCATTCTTTGCCTCGTCGTAGTAATACCCCTGCTCGTGTTCTTCCATATATTTCTTATAGGATTCCATCGAGTCGCCCATTTTGGCCGTCTCAAAATCGAGGGAATCAATCATCTGTCGGGCCTCACGAACATGTACATTATCGGGATTCCTATCAATAAAGAGTTGAAGGGCAGATTTTGACAGACTGGCACGAGCATTTTCCCAATCGCGGTCAATCTTCATCAAAACCTGCAGATGCGCTTTAATGGAATCACGATGGGCGACGGGTGCATCGATATACATATCGAGGAAATTCTGCAATACGGCAGGCTCCTCACTCATCATCGCATTATCATACGCCCGCAACTCATTCTCCATCTGTGTCTTCTGAGCATAATAAATGCCGAGCATGACGATAATCAATGCAAGTACAAAGCCAATAATAACCGCCGACCACAAAGCCTTGCGACTTTTCTTCTTAGGCTGCTTGAGTTCAACTTCAGTCGGAATGACCGGATTACTCGGAGTTATCTGAGTATTCTGAGTATCCTGAGTACTCGGAACCATCACCTCGGACTCCGATGCCGCTGCATTGATTGAACAATGGCAGTTCGGACACTCATGATCATCCTTAAATATATATTCTCCGCAGTCGGGGCAACGAGTTACCTTACCTACGATATCTACGCCACATGATGGGCATGTTCTTGCACGGTCGCTAACCTGATGACCGCATTCGGGACACTTGATTATCATATAGTAAATTTACAATTTGACGATTTACAATTCATTTTCCGATTCAGTGGTGTCGGAAACGTATCTCGCGGAGGCCATGCTTCCCCAAGAACCGCGACTTATCAACATATCCGTTGATACCTACAATACGTCCCTTGCCTGTATACTGCCACATGGTAATGTCGCGCTCATCTTCCAACACCGGTTCCTCATCCAGATAGAGGGCGATCATCAGCTGATAGTCATCGAGTTTACCAACGAGATGCCAGTTATAGAAATTTCTGAACGTATACACCAACGGCTTCTGATGATAAGCTCCTTCGACCATACGGAGGAATGTCAGCAGCGAATCGCAGAACTGGTCTACTTGCAGACCACCAAGCGTCTCCACGTCAATCATCGGTATCAGATCCTGTTCTCCAGGAAGACATTGTGTCGTAAAGTTATCCAACTGCTTTTGTAGCGGTGTCTTCGGACGGAAGAAGTGATACGATCCCACCTTTAGTCCGTAACGGTGCGCAAGATTGATATTGCGTTCGAACTTAGGGTCGATGCGGTCGCCGCCCTCCGTCGCTTTAAGATAGACATATGCCATCTTGGTGTTCTCGCCAACCGTCTCCCAAAACACATCTCCCTGATAGCGGCTCAGGTCGATGCCATGTACATGGCCACAGGTATCTTCACATTGTAAGAAGGGATTATAATCGGGATCATCAAGACGTGGATCGGGCGCTAGTTTAGGTGCAGCAGCACGTACCACCTTTGTCTTCGATCTGGCTTTGGTCTTTGTTTTTGCCTTCGACTTCTTTTTCACCACCTTCGTGGTCTTTGCACGGGTGCGACGCTGTTGTTTCTTGGGTTTGGCTCCCAAAGCGTCACCTGCCGTCAACAGAACTATCAATAATACTATAATATATAATATGTGTGTTCTCTTCATGTTTACTTCACTTCTCTTTTTGTGTTGTTAAGAACTTTCTTACCGTCGATAATTACGATGCCTTGATAATCGTCACCCACTTTCTGGCCGGCCAGGTTATAGATGCTGCCGTCGTTCGTCTTCGTTTGTCGCACGGGACGGATGCCTGCCTCTATCAATGTGCGATGGCGCAAGGCCGAGCGTATGGCATAATAGGCAGGTTTCTTGTCAAGTTGTGCTGTGAAGAGCAGCGGATTCGACGATTCTCTCCAACTGTTGTTATCCTTCAGTCCCCAGATCACCATGCTTGGACAATTGTCGTGATTCAGCATGATATCAGTAATCACACGATAGCTGCGGGCTTGCTCTTCTAAGCTTGCATCGGAAGTATCAGGGATACCCATGTCGAGTTCGGTGATGATACACTTCAAACCGGCCTCTTCAAAACGACCGACAGTCTGGTCGAGGCGCAGACTATCTACGTCACCGATGGAGAAGTGACACTGCAGGCCGACACCGTCGATGGGAATACCGGCCTTTTTCATGCGTATAGCGAGATTATAGAATGCTGCCGACTTAGCCTTACCTTGGAACTCCACACCGTAGTCGTTCAGATACAACTCGGCATCGGGATCTGCCTGATGTGCATAGACAAAGGCGGAATCAACGTAATCATCGCCAATGGCCTGCTGCCACACACAGTTCTTCTTTATCTCATAACCCTCGGGATTGGTGCGCACTGACGACTGGTTATCGTCGAGACATTCGTTCACCACATCCCACTCGTGTACTTTGCCTTTATAGTGCTGCATCACATTGGTGATATGGTTCTTCATAATAGCAAGGGCCTCCTCGCGAGTCCAGTTCTTATCGTTGGTCTTGCCGCCGTCCCCAGATATCCATGAAGGAGACTGTTGGTTCCATACCAGACAATGGCCACGCATCGTCATCTTCTTGTTAGTGGCAAATCTGACGATCTTCTCTGCGTCGCCGGTAAAGCTAAATCTGCCATTCTGGCCTCCGTAGGCCTCGGGCTTCATATCGTTCTCGGCTACGAGCATATTAAACTGGAAACCGACGGCCTCAGTCTCGGGCAGGCTTGAGTTGGTCAGGTCGTTCTTATAGATAGAGATGGCAGTGCCGATGCTCTTGCCGAGTTGCTTAGCATAGTATTTCAGCGATTTTTTGTCGGCCATCTCGTCGACGCCCTCGTCATTGTAGAAGGCGCCCATGGTTGAGACAGGCTCGTCGGGACTGTCTGGAGTATCTGGATTATTCGGCGTATCGAGAGATACGATGCGGGCTACAAAGAAATGATTAATCCGCGAGGAACCTGTGGTTACCATCTCCTCGACTTCCCACGTATATTTATTAGCGCGGATATCGAAGTGCCAATCGCCTACTTTATTGTTGGCGGATATCACAGATATCTCGGTGCCCAACTCAAGGTCAGCGTCGTCAGCCACCACAAGTTCAATCACGGGCATCTTGTCGCTCGTCATGAAATCCTCGGTTGTATTATTATAAAGCACCTCTCCGTCAATGATGAGCTGACTGCATTCGCTTGGAGACACTACCTTTGTGCGAATCACGGAGCCAGGATGTACAAACAGATTGGCAAAATTCCCGTTGATATAGTTTACCAACTTGAGATTGCCGATGCCGTCAACACCGGGCTCGATGGTGCCGTAGTTGTCGACAGATCCGCCGATGCTGCCCGTGCCACCGAGTACGCCCTTGCCAAAAACAAATGCGATGGCATCCTGGGAGTTTGGCTTAGCGCCGAGAGCACCACGCAGCTTACCGGTCTCAGCAGCCTCACGGTCGTTCATCACCATCACACGTCCGTCGAGGATGCGCAGCGCACCGCTCAGATAGTTGCTATTGCCAGTGATGGTCATCGTGCCCGCACCTTCTTTAATAATACCGAGCATCGTGTCATCGCGATAATCTGCGGGGGCGATCTTGCCTGCCAGTGTAAAATCGGTATTCATCAGACCGAGCATATAGTATGCAGAACGTCCGTTTTTCATGTAGCCCTGCAACGTGGAACCCACCTCGGTGTTCAGCGCACCAATGCGGAAGCCCGAGCCCGCCGTATTGGCTTCGGTGCACAGCGTGGCACCCTCATGCAGCGTCACCGTATTGTTCTCCAGACTGCGGTTCACCTTGCTCAGGTCGATATTTTCGGCCGAGAAGGCCTTGCCGCCGTGCATCAATACTGCAGCGTAGAGACCGGCCGAGGGACAGTTGTCCTTGAAGGGATAGATATGCACCGGACCCGTATAGTCGCCCCACTCGTTCCATTTCTTATCTGAGTTGCCCAGATAGCCGCGCTCGCCGCCGGCGTGGATGTTGAGACGGCCGGTGCCGGTGATCTTCGACGAGAAATAGCTGTATCGGGCCATCTTCACGTCGACCGTCTCGCCCTCGTTGATGGTGAGCGGTGTGGCGTACTGTGTAGCGGTCTTATCGGTGTTATCGCCGCTGATGTCTATTGTGCGGTCCTGTGCCTGTGTTACCGTAAGCGCCGTCAGCATCAGCAGATTCGTCATTAAATATCTTTTCATAATAACCTAAGTTTTCGTTTTGCGGGTGCAAAATTACGAATATCTGAGCGAAAAACCAAATATATTTGAATATATCTTTTCTGTTATTCGTAATTACTGATTACGCAAAGGTTTTCGTAAGTTTTTGGCCCCATAGCGTAAAAAAGATTTGGAAGTAATCGGGATTTTTGCTATCTTTGCATCCGCAAATAAAAAATCACATTAAAACAATATTTAAAAATGAAACCGCTAAACAAACAATTCGCTCCCAAGAGCGTGATGCCTGAAAAGGTGATTCAGTTCGGAGAAGGCAATTTCCTCCGTGCATTCGTAGATTGGATTATCTGGAACATGGACCAGAAAACTGACTTCAACGGCTCGGTAGTCGTTGTGCAGCCTATCGAGAAAGGTATGGCCGAGTGGCTGAACGGTCAGGACTGTCTGTACCATGTGAACCTGCAGGGCCGCGAGAACGGCAAGCCCGTGAATACTCTCGAGCGTATCGACGTGATCAGCCGCGCACTGAACCCCTATAGCCAGAACGCTGCCTTCATGGCGTTGGCTGACCAGCCTGAAATCCGTTTTGTGATTTCGAACACCACCGAGGCCGGTATCGCCTTCGACCCCAGCTGTAAGTTGGAGGATGCCCCCGCCTCAAGCTATCCTGGCAAGTTGGTGCAGCTGCTCTACCGTCGCTATCAGACATTCAACGGCGACAAGTCAAAGGGTCTGATCATCTTCCCCTGCGAGTTGATTTTCCTGAACGGCCACGTGCTGAAGGATTGCATCTATAAATATATCGAATTGTGGAACCTCGGTGCCGACTTCAAGAAGTGGTTTGAGGAGGCCTGCGGCGTGTATGCTACGCTCGTTGACCGTATCGTGCCGGGCTTCCCCCGCAAGGAGATTGCCGAGATTCAGGAGAAGATCTCTTACCGCGACAATCTCGTGGTACAGGCCGAGAACTTCCACTTATGGGTGATTGAAGCCCCAAAGGAAGTGGCTAAGGAGTTCCCCGCCGATAAGGCAGGTCTGCACGTGCTATTCGTGCCCTCAGAGGAGCCTTATCACAAGCGTAAGGTGACGCTGTTGAATGGCCCGCACACCGTGCTTTCGCCCGTGGCTTTCTTGAGCGGTGTGAACATCGTGCGCGATGCCTGCAACCATGAGGTAATCGGCAAGTATATCCACAAGGTGCAGTTCGACGAGTTGATGCAGACACTCGATCTGCCGATGGATGAACTGGAGAAGTTTGCAGGCGACGTGCTGGAGCGTTTCGACAATCCGTATGTCGACCATCAGGTGACCTCTATCATGCTCAACTCATTCCCGAAATTCCAGGCCCGCGACCTGCCCGGAGTGAAGACCTATCTGGAGCGTAAGGGTGAATTGCCGAAGGGCTTGGTGTTCGGTCTGGCCGCTATTATTACCTATTATAAAGGTGGTAAGCGCGCCGACGGCACGGAGATCGTCCCCAACGATGACCCGAAGATCATGAAACTGCTCAGCGACCTCTGGGCTACTGGTGACACGCAGATCGTTACTGTCGGAGTGCTCGGTGCTGAGTCAATCTGGCAGGAGGACCTCAACAAGATCCCAGGCCTAGCCGCAATGGTGAAGCAGGATCTCGACCTCATCCAGAGCGTCGGCATGCTTGAGGCCGTGAAGTCAATCCTTTAATGAGCGATTACATTGAAATAAAGGGGGCTCGAGTCAACAACCTAAAGAACGTTGACGTCAAGATACCCCGAAACAAATTCACAGTGATTGCCGGAGTCAGTGGCTCCGGTAAATCATCTCTGGCCTTCGACACCTTGTATGCCGAAGGCCAACGGCGTTATGTGGAGAGTCTGTCGAGCTATGCCCGACAGTTCCTCGGTCGCATGAACAAGCCCGAGTGCGACTTTATCCGGGGCATTCCGCCCGCCATCGCCATCGAACAAAAAGTCATCGCCCGCAATCCCCGCTCGACTGTTGGCACGACAACTGAGATTTACGACTATCTCAGGATGCTTTTCGCACGTATAGGACATACGTTCTCGCCCATCAGTGGACAGGAGGTGAAGAAACATTCTACGGAAGATGTAGTGCAGAAGACGCTAGAATATTCGAAGGGCACACGCTTCGTCATCATGGCGCCTGTCCATATTCCTGAGGGTCGTACGCTGGAACAGCAGCTGAAAGCGTATATCCTCGAAGGTTATGCGCGAATCTTTGCCGACGGCGATTTCATCCGCATCGATGATTATATGGATAATCAGAGTACTCAGAACACTCAAAGTACTCCGACAAATCTCTTCCTCATTATCGACCGCCTTGCAGTCGATGATTCCAAGGATGCCATCGCCCGATTGGTCGATTCGGCAGAGACCGCCTTCTTTGAGGGTAATGGCGAACTGAGGTTGATGTTCCCGCCTTCGAATATCTGCTATGATTTCTCGCAACGTTTTGAGGCTGATGGTATCACCTTCGAAGAACCGACAGATATTCTCTTCTCTTTCAATTCACCCGCTGGAGCCTGTCCGGAGTGTCAGGGATTCGGTAGTGTAATCGGTATCGACGAACGACTGGTTATCCCCAATACCACCTTGAGCGTTTATGACGGCTGCGTGGTCTGCTGGCACGGCGAGAAGATGAAAGAGTGGAAAGATTGGTTCTGCCGACATGCAGCAAATGATGATTTCCCCATTTTCGAACCCTACATGAATCTCACCCGTCAGCAGAAAGACTGGCTATGGCATGGGCTGCCATCCGACAAGGACAAAAGAGAAAAGCCTTGTATTGATCAGTTCTTCGAGATGGTCAAGGAGAATCAGTATAAAATACAGTACCGTGTGATGATGGCCCGTTATCGTGGCAAAACCACTTGCCCCAGATGTCACGGCACCCGTTTGAAACCTGAAGCAGAATATGTAAAAATCGACGGACATAGTATCACCGATCTGGTGCAGATGCCAATCGTAAGATTGAAGGAATGGTTCGCTCATCTGCAACTCAACGACCATGATGCGGAAATAGGTAAGCGCCTGCTAACGGAGATCAGTTCAAGGTTACAATTTCTATTGAATGTAGGCCTGGGTTATCTCACCCTCAACCGTCTTTCTAATTCGCTGAGTGGTGGTGAGAGTCAGCGCATTAACCTCTGTACCTCACTGGGAAGCAGTCTCGTGGGATCATTGTATATCCTCGATGAGCCGTCGATTGGACTGCATTCGAGAGATACAGACAGACTGATACATGTGTTGAAGGATCTCCAGTCCCTTGGAAATACGGTGGTAGTGGTAGAACATGATGAGGAAATCATGCGGGCTGCTGACCATCTGATAGATGTGGGTCCGGATGCAGGAAGGCTCGGAGGAGAAATCGTGTTTGAGGGGAGTGCAGATAGTCTGGCTAACATTTCTAGCCAATCTAAAAAGACGAGCCTTTCTAGGAGTCATACGGTAAGTTATCTGCTCCATCAGGAGGAAATTCCAGTTCCGAAGAGCCGCAGGCCATGGAACATGCATATTGATATCAAGGGTGCAAGAATGAACAACCTGAGAGGAATTGATGTGACGATACCTCTGAATGTGATGACCGTCATAACAGGCGTTTCCGGTAGCGGTAAATCGAGTCTGATCAAAGGTATCCTCTATCCTGCCCTCAAGCGTCATATCGGTGATGTCTGCGATGCGCCAGGCGAATATCTCGGTCTAGGCGGTGACATTGATGCCATCAAACGTATTGAGTTTGTGGATCAGAGCCCGATTGGTAAAAGTACACGTTCAAATCCCGCCACTTATGTGAAAGCCTATGATGCCATCCGTGAGTTGTTTGCAGAACAGCCATTATCCAAACAGATGGGCTATACGGCGCAGTATTTCTCTTTCAACGCTGATGGCGGACGATGCGACGAATGTAAGGGTGCCGGAGTCATCACGGTGGAGATGCAGTTCATGGCCGACCTCGTATTGGAGTGTGAAGCCTGTCACGGACATCGTTTCAAACATGATATTCTTGATGTGAGATACGAAGGACTGAACATCGATGACGTACTGAACCTGACCATAGCTGAAGCTTTGGAGTTTTTCTCCACCCATCATCAGAACACCATTGTCAAGCGTTTGAAGGCCCTAAATGACGTAGGATTGGGTTATATCAAACTCGGTCAAAACTCATCGACGCTTTCTGGAGGTGAGAACCAACGTGTAAAACTGGCCTATTACATCAATCAAGAGAAACAGGAACCTACCCTCTTTATCTTCGACGAGCCAACCACAGGTCTGCATTTCCACGATATCCGACGCTTGCTGAGTTCATTAGAGGCATTGATCTCAAGGGGACACAGCATCCTGATTATCGAGCATAACATGGAAGTAATTAAATGTGCAGATTACGTGATAGACTTGGGGCCTGACGGTGGTGATCGGGGTGGTAACCTCGTCGTTGCAGGAACACCCGAAGAGGTGGCAGAATGTGCAGAAAGTATCACAGGTCAATATCTGAAGGAAAAATTAAAATAATTGTTAAAATCAGAACAACGTATCGATATTTTTTGTAACTTTGCACCGCTTTAAGAGATAGTTTTAGGATATTAGTTTGAGAATCAGTTAGTTAGAAAGGATTTTAGGTAAAAAGATGAGGCAATTAAAAATTCAGAAAAGTATCACAAACCGTTCGAGTGAGGCACTCGACAAATACCTTGTAGAAATTGGTCGTGCACCATTGATTTCCATTGATGAGGAAATCGAATTAGCCCAGAAGATCCGTAAGGGAGGTCCAGAGGGAGAACGTGCAAAAGAGAAATTAGTGACCGCCAATCTACGTTTTGTCGTATCCGTTGCCAAGCAGTATCAGCATCAGGGTCTGACCCTGACAGACTTAATCGATGAAGGTAATATCGGACTGATCAAGGCCGCTCAGAAGTTTGATGAGACTCGTGGATTTAAGTTTATTTCCTATGCTGTGTGGTGGATTCGTCAGAGTATTCTTCAGGCCATCGCAGAGCAGAGCCGTATTGTTCGTCTTCCCTTGAATCAGGTGGGTTCTCTGAACAAGATCAATCATGAGATCAATAAGTTCGAGCAGGAACATCAGCGTCATCCCTCCGTATCGGAGTTGGCAGAGGCTACTTCTATCGATGAAGATAAGATCGGCCAGTCCATGCAGGCAGACAGCCACCACGTGAGTATCGACGCTCCATTCCAGGATGGTGAGGACAATTGTATGCTCGATGTGATGGCCAGCGGTGATGACAGCCGTACTGACCGTCAGGTGGATCATGAGTCCATGGCCCTTGAGTTGAACAACGTGCTGAACAAAGTACTGAAAGAGCGCGAGATCACCATCATCCGCGAGTGCTTCGGTATCGGTTGCCACGAGAAAGGTCTTGAGGAGATTGGCGATCAGCTTGGTTTGACCCGTGAACGTGTTCGTCAGATCCGTGAGAAGAGCATCGCAAAGCTTCGTGACAGCGGAAACGCAAAAATTCTGATGAAATATTTGGGATAAATCAAAATTATGCGTACCTTTGCAATTGTGAATTGCAAGACGCTGATATTCTATATAGTGCTGGGCATACTCACAGGTATGCCCAGCAGTATTTTTGCCTGGGATTGGGATAAGCAAGACTCCCTAATCCTCCCTCGTATCTATGCCTACTCACAATACCATCAGCCATACGCCGACACCATCACCGACAATGTTTATATCAAGCTGCGCTTTAACGTAGAGAAACGAAACGCCACCCTATGGCTCATTCCTACCATGTACTCTTTGGCAAAGGACGAGCGCCAGTATATCCGTGAGACTTACAGCAAATTCGTATACACCGATGAGCATGACTATGATATTGTCAGTCAAGTAAAGTCAGGTACTATCCGACATAACCGTAATGCCATGCCGACCTTGGTAGACATGGTCACCCCGAAGATCTACGACGAGGCTCTCTACGACGGGCATATCCTTTCGCCATTCCACAAAGCGAATAAGCGATTATACAAATACCGCCAGAACACCAACCAGGCTGATGGCACCACCCGAATCGACTTCACCCCTAAACTCTATAACACCCAATTGCTTGACGGCTATGCCATCATCGAAACGGAAACGGGCCGTATCCTCAGGACGGTGTTCAATGGTGAGTTTGACATGATCAATTTCCGTACCGAACTCAACTACAGCAATAAGGGCGGACGGTTTATCATCCCCTGGCGCTCGTCGACGGCCGCTACCTTTAAGTTTGCAGGAAATCGTATCTCCGCCAACCTTGCCTCCGTACACAACTGCAAAGCAGAACTCCCCGACAGCATCCCCTGGGCAGAGGGTAAAGCCACGATGGACACCTTACGTCCGATACCATTGACTGTGGAGGAAGAAGAACTCTATGAGAGGACGGAGGACTACTTCCCCGCTCCACCAGCCCCTGAAGATACGATTACCAAGAAGCCCAATTTCTTTAAGAAAATCTTCTGGGATACCATCGGTGAGACGCTCGTCACTCCTATCCGGGCAGAGTCGCAGCAGACCTATTTCAGATTGTCACCTATCATCGACCCTCTCGCCATCCGATATAGCGACAGCAGAGGTTTCTCATATAAGATGAAACTGCGTTTCCAATACACTTTCTCCAAGCACCGATACCTGACACTGAATCCCTATTTCGGCTATAACTTTAAGATTAAGCAGTTCTTCTTCGATGCACCCTTACGTATGACCTACAACCCGAAGCGCAACGGATATGCCGAGCTGACGGTGGGTAATGGTAACCGCATCAGTAATTCAACAGTGGCGGAATTAATCAAAGAAGAGTTTGGCGACACACTTGACTTCACGAATATGGAGATGAACAAGTTCAATAACACCTATATTCGTGCCTTCAACAACATTATGCTCTTCGACTGGCTCGATCTGGAGTTGGGTTTGGTTTTTCACAGACGTAGTGCTGTCAACAAGACCATGATGACAAGATACGACATGCCGACGGTCTATACCAGTTTTGCCCCGATGATTGGTATCAAAATCCTGCCTTGGCCAAAGGGACCTATCTTCACGTTCACTTGGGAAAGAGGCATCAAAAACGTCTTCTCATCTAATATCAGTTATGAGCGCTGGGAGTCGGATGCCCAATGGAAAATACGCATGCCTGGATTGAGAACACTCAGTCTGAGAACAGGTTATGGTACCTATTCACTTCGGGAACAAAACTATTTCGTTGACTTCGATAACTTCCAGGAAACCAACCTACCCGATGGCTGGGACGACGACTGGACCGGTGACTTCCAACTGTTAAATGGCAGCGAGTTTAACCGTTCCAATTACTATATCCGTGCGAATGCCACTTACGAGTCGCCTCTGATGATTGCCAGCTGGCTGCCATACGTAGGAAAGTACATCGAGAAAGAACGGTTCTATATCAATTCCGTACTGTTGGAACGTTCACGTCCATATTATGAGATAGGTTATGGCTTCACCAACAGATACATTTCCGTAGCTGGTTTTGCCAGTTTCAAAAACACTCATTTTGAACGTGTAGGTTTCAAGTTTGATTTTGAGATTTTCAGACGTTGGTAACCATGAACAAACCCCTGACAGTATACAAAGCTAGCGCCGGCAGCGGAAAGACCTTCACACTTGCCACAGAATATATCAAACTGGTGGTCGAGAATCCACAGTCTTATCGTAACATCCTGGCTGTGACATTTACCAACAAGGCCACGGAAGAGATGAAGATGCGTATCCTCAGTCAGCTTTACGGTATCTGGAAGCAACTGCCCGACTCAGCGAACTACATGAGGGTCATCTGCGAGAAGACAGGACAGTCGGAAGCATTTGTCAGTGAGCGTGCCGGTATTGCCTTAAGAAATCTACTCCACAACTATAATTATTTCCGCGTGGAGACCATCGATACTTTTTTTCAAGCGGTGCTTCGTAACCTGGCACGAGAACTCGATCTGACCGCCAACCTGCGCATCGAACTCAATGACACTCAGGTAGAAGAACTCGCCGTCGACCATTTGATTGAAGACCTTCATACCACAGACGTAATCCTGCAATGGCTGTTGAAATACATCATGGAAAATATCTCTGACGATAAGTCGTGGAATGTCATCGGTCAGATCAAGAACTTTGGCAAAACCATCTTCCGTGACCATTATAAAAACGTCAGTAATATCCTTCGCGAGAAAATGGAGGAACCGGGATTCTTCGACAGATACACCACGCAGCTCAGGGAATTACGTCAGACAGCCATGGACAGGATGAAACAATTAGCTGACGAGTTCTTTAAGATCATCCGTAGTGAAGGACTTGCCATCGACGATTTCTCGTATGGTAAAGCCGGTATCTGCGGTTTCTTCCTAAAGTTACAAGAGGGTAACTTTGATGAATCTGTCGTTGGCAAACGAGTGACCGATAGTTTGGGTGAGCCTGAGAAATGGTGTAAGAAGACACACCCTCGCAGAGAATTGATCTACAGTCTTGCCGACTCCACCCTTGGTCAGATACTCCGTACGACTATGGAAGAACGACCAAAACAATGGAAGATATACCAGTCGGCTGATCTCACCCTGCGCCACCTCAGTCAGTTAAGACTCTTAGGCAGCATTGAAAAGAAAGTGCGGGAACTAAACGAGAGTGCCAACCGTTTTCTATTGAGCGACACCCAGCAACTGCTCCATGCCCTGATCGACGGCAGCGATACACCTTTTATTTTCGAAAAGATAGGTACCCAATTACAACATGTCATGATCGACGAGTTCCAGGACACCTCGACCGTACAATGGCAGAACTTCAAGGTATTACTCTCTGAGGCCATGAGTAAGGAAGGCACAGAAAACCTGATTGTAGGCGACGTGAAACAAAGCATCTACCGTTGGCGTTCTGGCGACTGGCGACTCCTGAACGATATCCAGACCCAGTTTCCTTCGCCTGAGGCACAACTCGACATCCGTACCCTCAGTACCAACTACCGTTCAGAACGTCATGTCATTGAATTCAACAATGCCTTCTTCCGCACGGCTGCAAAACTCGAATACCTGACATTACAAGATGATCCTGAAGCCACAGCCCTTCAACGAGCCTATACCGATGTGGAACAAAGTGTGCCTGACAAGTTGGACAATAACGGACTGATCAACATACAGCTCCTACCAATTGATGATTACCAGGAAAAGACCTTCGCGAGGATGGCTGACATCGTTAGTGAACTCTGTGATAAAGGCGTCAGCCCCTCGGAAATAGCCATCCTTGTGAGGATGAACGCCAACATTCCTCTGATTGCCGACTATTTCACCAAACATCTGCCCGATATCCGCATTGTATCCGACGAAGCGTTCCGTCTGGATGCCTCCATAGCCGTCAACCTGCTCGTTGAGGCCCTTCATCTCATCACCCATCCAGATGACATCCTCACCAAAGCCAACATAGTCAAACTATACCAATGTTACGTACTCGGCAAGCATACAGAAGACAATGAACTGCTACTCAGTACCAATCCGCTCGACGAACAATTGCCAGAAGCTTATCTCAACCACTTTGAAGAATTGATGAAACTGTCGTTGTACGAACTGACAGAACGTCTTTACACCCTCTTCGAACTTCATCGTCTGGAAGGTCAGAGTGCCTATTTGTGTGCCTTCTACGACCAACTGCTCACCTTTACCAGCGAGAATGCCACCGGCATCGACGCCTTTATTGCTGAATGGGAAGAGACTCTCTGCGCCAAGACTATTCAGAGTGACGAGATCAACGGCATACGCCTGATATCCATCCATAAATCGAAAGGTCTGGAGTTTGCCCATGTCATCATTCCTTTCTGCGACTGGCAACTGGAAAAACAAGGCAACATCCTCTGGTGTAAACCAGACGAAGCACCTTTTAATGAACTGCCCATCGTTCCTGTCGACTATAGTCAGAAACAGATGAAGGGCACGATCTATGAAGACGATTATCAGCACGAACATCTGCAGAATACAGTCGACAACCTCAACCTGCTCTATGTCGCCTTCACCCGTGCCAGTCAGAGCCTTTTTGTCATCGGCAAGCGTAATGCTAAGAACAGCCGTTCAATGCTCATTGAACAAGTATTGCCTCTCATTGCTGAGGAGAAATCTGAAGCTGTGCTTTCAGGTGTAGACAATGAGAACGAGCCTATGGAATTCTCATGGGGTACACTGATGCCAAAAGAAAACAAAGGCCATCAGAAGGAATCACATAATCCCTTCCTGCAAAAGACCACACCTGTCAGTATCGATATCAACACATTCAACAATCCTGTTTCTTTCCGTCAGAGTAACCGTAGCAAGGACTTTATCTCCGAACAAGACGAAGAGAGTGATAAACAGCAACAGCGGCAATATATCCAGACCGGAAGTATCCTCCACCAGATTTTCTCCACTATCCGCACCACTGACGATATCGACGGTGCCCTCAAACGTCTTCAGCTCGAAGGCATCCTCTACGATGAACAGGTGACAGCTGAGAAGATATCATCCATGCTTCGTAAACGTCTGCAGAACGCCCGTGTGGCTAATTGGTTCTCTGATCGTTGGACACTCTTCAACGAGTGTGCCATCCTCTCGGTAGAAAATGGCGAGGTCATTGAACGACGTCCCGATCGTGTGATGACCGACGGCAAGGAATGGGTCGTGGTCGACTTCAAGTTCGGAAGTCCAAAAGATGAATACCTGGATCAGGTACGCGAATATATGCAGCTGCTGGCCGACATGGGGCATACCGATATCAAAGGCTATCTCTGGTTTGTTTATTCCAATAAGATTCAAGAAGTAACGTTTAACCCTCTCAATAAATCCTAAACTATGAAGTCTTTCCTCGAATATGTCGCAGCCGACCTGCTGCAGAAATACGGTACCAACCTGTCGCGCATCGCAATTGTCTTCCCCAACAAACGAGCCTCCCTTTTCCTTAACGAGCATCTGGCTCGTCTGGCTGGAGAGCCTATTTGGTGTCCGGCTTATATCACCATCAGCGACCTATTCCGTAGTCATAGCCAACGGCAGGTGGCTGATCCTATCCAACTGGTCTGTGAACTGCATCAATGCTTTAAGAAATGTACCGGCATAGAAGAGACTCTCGACCACTTCTACGGTTGGGGACAGTTGCTTCTCTCTGACTTCGACGACCTCGACAAAAATATGGCTTCTGCCACACACGTCTTCGCCAATCTACGAGATCTCCACGAGTATGACGATACTTCATATTTAACTGAGGAACAAAAGATTACAATCCGTAAGTTCTTCAGTAACTTTAATGAAGATCATAATAGCGAACTGAAACAACGTTTCCTGCAGTTATGGAGTCATATCTATGATATCTATCGCTCGTTTAATGACAAACTCACCGAACAGGGATTAGCCTATGAAGGGGCACTCTACCGTGAAGTAGCTGAACGCGAAGATATTGATTTCGAATACGATACCTATCTCTTTATTGGCTTCAACATGCTCCAGCAAGTTGAGCAGACGCTCTTCCGTCGGATGAAGCAACAAGGTAAAGCCCGTTTCTATTGGGACTACGACAACTATTACCTCAAACAATTCGAGGCAGGTTACTACATTGCCCAATATCTCAACGACTTCCCCAACGAGTTGGACAATCACGATGACAACATCTACAACAATTTCTCCCGACAGAAGACCATAACCTATATCTCTGCCCCGACAGAGAATATCCAGGCACGATATATCAGTACCTGGCTGTGGCAGCAGAACCGCATTGCCGATAACCGGCATACAGCCATCGTTCTTTGTAATGAAAACCTGCTTCAGACAGCCATCCATTGCATTCCAACAGAAGTTGAGAAGATCAACATCACCACAGGTTACCCACTTTCCCAGACACCTGTTACCTCGTTGGTGAATCTGCTGGTCAGCATGCAGACTAACGGTTATGTTGCAGAAACAGACCATTATCGTCTGCGTCATGTCAACCTTGTGCTGCGACATCCCTATGCCCATTATATCTCTCCTGACTGTAACAGTCTTTACGACGAGTTGAATACGCAGAAGATCTACTATCCCGACCCAGCTCTGTTGTCAAAAGACGAAGGACTTCAATTACTTTTCTCCATGGAGCACGGCAGTCCGGAGCACTTCAACAGCACCCTCCTACTCTGGCTGATGTCAGTCATCCGCCTGATAGCGAAAGCCCTTAGCAAGGGCGAAACAGAGCCCTCGCCTCTGACGCAGGAGAGTCTGTTCCGCATGTACACCCTGTTGAATCGTCTGAGTGACCTCGTCGGAAGTGGCACGCTCCAAGTAGACACCCTCACCTTGCAACGACTCATCACACAAATCGTTTCTACCACCAGCATCCCCTTCCACGGAGAACCTGTCGAGGGCATTCAGATGATGGGCGTTCTGGAGACGAGAAACATCGACTTCGACCATGTGCTGCTACTCTCCTGCAATGAAGGCAATCTGCCTAAAGGTCTGAGTGACACATCGTTCATCCCCTATACCATCCGAAAAGCCTATGGTCTTACCACCATCGATCATAAGGTGGCCATCTATGCCTATTACTTCCATCGACTGTTGCAACGTGCCAGCGACATCACATTGGTCTATAACAATTCCACCAACGATGGTCAGACTGGCGAGATGTCACGTTTCATGCTGCAGATGATGGTTGAGAGCGGCCACCAGATTCATATCCAGGCCCTTCATGCAGGTCAGGTACCCATCCAGCGGACGTTGCAACCCATCATAAAGACAGACGCCGTGATGCAACTCCTGCGGAAGTATTTTGAAGAGAACATACTCACCCCGACGGCCATTAACCGTTATATGCGTTGTCAGCTGCAGTTCTTCTACCGATATGTGAGCGGTATTATCGAACCCGATAATGATAATGACGACGCCATCGACAACCGTATCTTCGGCAACATTTTCCACATGGCCGCCCAGCTCCTCTATAAGAAGCTCAAGCAAAAGAGTCGTACAATTGTGGCAGAAGATATTGAATACCTGCTTCAGACCGAAGTTGATATCCAACGTGCCGTTGACGAAGCCTTCAAAAGCGAACTCTTCAAGATCAAAGATCCAGCCCGTCCGTTACCGCCACTCGACGGTCTGCAGATTATCAACCGCGAGGTAATCATCAAATATATCCGTCAGTTGCTCGAGATAGACCTCCGTCTGACGCCTTTCACCATCCTCGGACTCGAGAAACTCGTGAAGATGAAATTCGGAATACCTGTGGGCAACGAAACCTTTACGACGATGCTTGGAGGAACTATCGACCGTCTGGACAGCATCACCACCTCCAATGGTGCAGATCAGATTCGCGTGATAGATTATAAGACCGGCAGTCGACAACATAAACCCCTTGCCGATGTGGATGCCATCTTTGCCCAGGAGAGTCTGAAGGACCATAGCGACTATTACCTCCAAGCCTTCCTCTACAGCCATATTGTCAGGGATAGGTCTAATGGTGTTGCCGTTGCTCCAGCCCTGCTCTTTATCCAGCATGCTGGCGCCGAGGATTATAACCCCACACTCTCTCTGGGTCATGAACCTGTCAACGACATCGCCACCGTCTCAGAATCCTTTATGCAACAGCTGTCCGGACTTATTTACGACATCTTCAATCCGGCCATCAGCTTTACACCTACCGACGACAGAAAACAATGCCAGCATTGTCCGTATGCACACCTCTGTGGAATGTCCTAACGGTTCTTGTGCGTGATATACCAGCCGTGTGTGAAGAAATGATAGAACAGAAGTACAGCCGCCGTTGTGACAAGTGCTACCTGCAAGACTGGTCCTGACTGTTGTTCCAGTAGTCCATAGCCCAGTCCTATACCTAGTGCCAGTCCACTTTCCCAAGACAGGAAGAAAGTGCTCTGTGCCGTACCACGCTGACAATGTCGACTCAATTTGATAAAGAACAACAGGAAACGTGAACCGATAATACCCAGTCCGAAGCCAATGAACATCGGTGCTGCGAAGGAGACTATCGTCTGCTGGCGCGTCAGCATCATCAGCAGGGCGACACCTGTCAGCACCAGTCCAGTGATCACTTCACTCTCCAGATCGGCATTGCGGAACATGAAACGCTGCGCCAGTAAGGCTGCAAAAAATCCCACCATCACCATCACATAGAATAATTCCGAGGTCGTCATCGACAACAGCAATCCCACCACAAACGTCACCACCATCAGATTGATGATCAATGGCCATCCTTGTGGCAGGAAAAAGCGGTCGAGACTCATCACCCGGACATTCTCTTCGGGTGTCCTGAACGGGAAATGCACCAACATAATAAAGATAATTGCCACCAAAGAACAGCCGATAGCTACCAACAATACCGTGCTAAAGCCTGACAGACGGTCGACGATGATACCCGTCAAAGGACCTAAGGAGAGCGCAAACCTCGAAAACCACGAAGCAGAATGGTTGGCTTCTGTCCGTTGGAACGACTCGCAGGTATCGATAATCAAGGTGCTCGACAGAATCATCTGTGCCACGCCAAAGGCTGCGCCGAGTGCCAACCGTTGAACCAGCAGGATCGGGAAATCAAAGAACTGCGATTTCTGTAAGTCCAGATAGTAGAGCCATCCCAGCATTGCCGCCATCAGTAAGATAGCCCAGATACAGGCTATATTCCTGCGGAACCGTTGTACCAGCCATGACGTCAGATAGCCGAACAAAAAGATACCGACGCCGAAAGCGCCCATGATCATACCCGTTTCCTGTATCGTGAGGTTTTCTGTCTGCAACAGCCACTTCGGCATCACAGGAATCAGCACATAGACTGCCATTGTCAACAGCAGGTTGGCCATCGCCATCAGCCAGAAATCACGATGCCACAACCGGATATGTACAGGGGTATTCTGAGAGTTCATGATTGGACGGTAAATTGTAGGGATTGGGAAATCGAATCAAAGGTCAGTCCGACATAGTCGGCGACTTGTAAATCAGAGAGCGGAGCAACGACTTCGTGGGAATTCGTCGTCAGCAGTCCAACCACCTTCATCTTGGCAGATAACCCGGAACGCAGGCCATTCACGCTATCTTCAAAAACCACACACTCATCCGGTTCCACACCTAACTTCTGTGCGGCTTTCAGATAACAGTCTGGATCAGGCTTGCTTTTTTCAAAGTCCTCCGAGGTCAGGATGGCATCAAAGAGTCGTTTGAATCCAGGCTGCTTCCGATAGACACTTTCCATCTTCGGCAGATTCGAACTGGTCACCACAGCCGTCTTCACACCATGCTGATGCAGGTCATCTGCCAAGGCGATAAAGCCCTCGATATAATCATAGTCCATCTGTTGCTCGTAGGCATTCAGTCGTTCGGTGATCACGGGCTGCTCTTTCAGAAGGGGTCCGCTAAACCAACAGTCATAGATCTGTGTCAGCGTCGAGCCCTTGATCTCCTGTTCCAGTCCGGGATGCTCCGGATGGTAAAGGCGACATTGTTCACCCCAGAACACCGTGTATTGGGGTTCGGTGTCAAATACCACCCCATCCAGGTCGAATAATGCTGCTTTCAGTTGCCTGTCTTGCATAATTTCCTTATTTTGGGTGCAAAATTACGTTTTTTTTGCGAGAAATTTGCGAAATTGGCAAATTAAGTGTAATTTTGTCGTCAATTCTAACATCATCGACTTAAATATGAAGCAATTATTCATCCTCGCAACCTTATCAACCCTTCTTTTCAGTTGTAGCAGCACCGAGGAAACGACGCAGTTCGAAATGGCGACAGCCGATAAGACCGTCAAACTGACTGGCGATGACAACTCTCCCTTGTGTAGTGTTCATCTCGAATTGTCATACGCCACAGAAGCCAACGGTCATAAGGCTGAGATCATCAATAATATCATCGAGAAACGTCTGTTGAACATGCAGGATCTGACCATGCAGCAGGCAGCCGACTCTTTCGCCAACGTCTATGTCGCCAATTACAAGAACCTCCTTCCCCTGTACAATCAGGATCTTGACAACAAGAAAAGACTGGAATGGTATAATTACCACTATATCCTTAAGACCTCAACGGAACAAGGTTATAAGAATGCCTCTGTCTACCATGTCTACCTCGACTATTATGAGGGCGGTGCCCATGGCATCAACCAGCATCTGACGATGAACCTCGAAAACCTCACAGGTCGTCAACTCGCACTCTCCGACATCTTTGTGCCGGGCTATGAGCAACGGTTGAGCAACCGCCTTCAGAAAGCCCTCTGTTCGTATGTCGGTGTTGGCAGCCTCCAAGAATTGAAGAATCAGGGTTACCTCTACTCCATGGACATGTTCCCCTCCGAGAACTTCATCTTGGGTGAGGAGGCCATCACCTTCATCTACAATCCCTACGAGATTGCGCCTTATGAGAAGGGCAGCATCGAACTGACGCTCGCCTACTCCGAACTCGACGATATCCTGAAAAACGATTAGCCATGCATCCACTCATCAGTAAATACTTTACCGACCTGACGTCGCAGCAATGTCAGCAGATAGAGGCCCTTGACGCCCTTTATCGCGATTGGAACGAGAAGATCAACGTCATCTCCCGTAAGGACATCGACAACCTCTACGAACACCATGTGCTTCACTCGATGGCGATTGCCAAGGTCATCCGTTTCCGTGCCGGCACCAAGATTCTCGACTTCGGCACCGGCGGAGGTTTTCCCGGCATTCCTCTGGCCATCCTCTTCCCCGATTGTCAGTTCAAGCTGATCGATGGTACGGGCAAGAAGATCCGTGTGGCCCAGGAAGTGTGTGATGCCATCGGACTGAAAAACTGTCAGCCCACCCACCTGCGTGGTGAGGATGAGAAAGGGCTTTACGACTTTGTGGTCAGTCGTGCTGTTATGCCCCTGCCCGATTTGGTGAAGATTGTTCAGAAGAACATCTCCAAGCATCAGCAGAACGCCCTGCCCAACGGCATCCTCTGCTTGAAAGGCGGTGATCTGCAGGCAGAGATACAACCTTATAAGAAGATTGTCCAGACCACCGAAATCAGCAGTTTCTTCTCTGAGAAGTGGTTCAAGGAGAAATATGTCATCTATCTCCCCCGCTAATTATCCATTGTCCATTTAACCCATGCTTACCATCAAATGTTTCCCCGTTAACATGCTCGCTGAAAACTGTTATGTGGTCAGCGACGAGACTCGTGAGTGTGTCATCATCGATTGTGGAGCTTACTATCCCGAAGAAGGTCAGGCCATCGTCAACTATATTAAAGAGAAAGGCCTCACTCCCCGTCATTTGCTCTGCACCCACGGTCATTTCGACCATTGCATGGGCAACGGCTTTATCTTCCGGGCCTTCGGACTGAAACCCAAGGCTCATCAAGATGACAGTTTCCTGATGGAGAATATGGAACAGCAGACCAGCGATATCCTGGGCATCCCCATCCATCTGGATGTACCGCCTGTCGACCCTTATCTTACCGACAGCGACACCATCGGCTTCGGTTCTCACACCTGGCAGATCCTCCATACTCCGGGTCATACCCCAGGTGGCATCGTCTTTTATGATGCTACCGAGCACGTTGCTTTTAGTGGCGACACCCTGTTCCGGATGAGCATCGGTCGTACCGATTTCGAACGAGGCAGCTATGCCGACATGATCGTCTCGCTCCACATGCTCGCCACCCAACTACCGGCTGATACAAAAATATACGCCGGCCATGGTCCAGAAACAACCATGGCCGACGAAATTCGGTATAATCCTTATTTGAGATAAGTCTTATCTTCTGGGAGCACCAGCACCGGGAGCGCCTGCGCCACCAGGACGAGCACCACCGGGGAATCCGCCGAAGCCGCCGAATCCCTGCTGAGGTGCGATCTCTGGCTCACCGAAGACAGATGCCTCAGCATCCTTGTCATTCAGCTTGAGCACCATAAACTTAGGATTCTTCTCCGTGCAGGGAGCCCACGCACCACCCTTCGGGCCGTTAGGATCGCTGTACTTGGCGAAGTTGGTCCAAGCGGTCAGCATCTTCTCAGAGAGATCCCAGTCGCCCTTGGTCCAGGGACGCCAGCAATGCTTCAAACTCTTGAATACAAACCACAGGTCTGACGAGTGGAACGCACCACGCAAACGCTGGGTTACCTCAGGATGACTGCCATCATCGGGCAACGGACGGGCAAACTCATAAGCCCAAGCCTTACCGCCCTTCTCAGCGCGAACCTTACAGAACTCAGCGATATTCGGAGCCATGTTACCCATATCGTTCAGGGTGAAACCAATCATATAAGGCACGTCGGCCAATGTTCCCTCGCGGGTGGCATCGTCAAAGCTCTTCACGCTCACATAACCGTCGATCATCGGCATATAGCCCATGCCCATACGCATCATACCCATCATGCCTCCCTGTTGCTGCTGGCCGGCGCTGCTCACCTGCTGGTAGATAGTTGGCAGAGCAAAGACGGTCTCCGTACTGGCCTGACGCATCTTCTGCAAATCGGTCATACCAGCCCAGTCAAACATCTTCTTGGCATTGTTGGCTGCATCCTCGATGCTACCGCCACCGTAACGACCGCCCATCATACCACCACCATTGGGGTTGGGGATGCTCAGTCCCTGGGCACTCATGATCACAGCCTTGTGGAACAGGCCACGGGCCAGCGGACTCTCACACAGCGTACGAACACTACCACCACCGGCACTTTGTCCGAAGATCGTCACGTTGTTGGGATCACCACCAAACTGAGCGATGTTTTTCTTGATCCACTTCAGGGCCTCAATCTGGTCGAGGATACCGTAGTTACCTGACACCTTGTTCGGGCTCTCCTCAGCCAATGCGGGATGACAGAGGAAACCGAAGATGCCCAGACGGTAGTTGATAGAGACGAGCACCACGTCCTTGGCACCCCACTCCTGACCGTCAAACTCGGGCTCCGAACCGAAGCCCTCACGATAGCCACCACCGTGAATCCACAGAGCCACAGGCAGTTTCTTATTCACCTGTCCAGGAGCCTTGGTCCATACATTCAGATACAGACAGTCCTCGCTGAAGGCAGCCTCCTTACCATAGCCCCACTCGGTGTAATAACCACCGGTATACTGGATAGCCTGATAACTGGGACGACCGAAGGTGTCGCATTTCTTCACACCCTTCCAGGGCACTACGGGCTGCGGAGCCTTCCAACGGTTCTCACGGATGGGAGGAGCAGCATAGGGGATGCCACGATACACAAACACATCAGGATGGTCGTCAGCCAAGACGCCCTGTACCTGACCACCTTCGATTGTCAACACGGGGTTGTTCTGCGCATTCGCAGATACTGCTACCATGAGCAGTAACGGTAATAAGAGCTTTTTCATAAATAGTTGTATTAATAAAGTTGGTAATAATGGTATCTTATCTCACCACGCGTGTAAATTCGGGCTTGGCATCGGCCTCTTTACCCATCGTCACATAGATGGTAGAGGTCTGCTCACCACCGCCACCGAAGCCACGGCTCTTCACCTTGAACTCGTAGTCGATGCTGTCGTCAGTCGTGCGCTTGCCGAAAGTCTGCGGTGTGCCCAAAGGGAACTGATAGCTCGAACAGGCGGCATCAAAGATAGCCTTCTCGGCATCCGTCACAGGCTGCTGGGCAGAATACTCGGGCAACGGCTTAACAGAACCTTTCTTATAGCCGTTCTCTTTGAGGAATCGGTCGAGTTCCTTCGCTGCAGACTTCACACGGGCCTGACGCACACCATAGCCGGGCTGCACCTTTGCCTTGGGCAGAGCCTTCACGAGGTCGGCTGACGAACTCTCCAAACCGCCACTACCAAACGTACAGAAAGGAACGATGGTCTTACCTGCGAAGTCATACTTCTTGACGAGTGTCACCACGGGTGCGGCATAGGTTCCGCCCCAGATGGGATAACCCAGATAGATCACGTCGTAAGCCTTTAAATCGGCCTTCAACGACTTGATCTCAGGCTCCTTATCACTCTGAGCGCGCTGCATCGTCTCCTGGAAATTGCCAGAATAAGGCTTCACGGCCTCAATACTCTCAATATCTGCGCCGAGCTGTTTCTGCAACTCTTCGGCCACAGCCTTGGTCGTGTTAGTCTCTGAGAAATAAAGTACCAGTTTCTTCTGTGCGAAACCAGTAGTCACAAATGCTGCCATAGCAAACAACAATAAGAATCTTTTCATAAGTTGATAATTAAGTTATGATCATAAGTCGCTGCAAATTTAGTCATTTTTACGAATATATGCAAATATATGACCAATTTTTTTCATCGCCGACAAAAATGCTCGATATCTACAGTCTAACGCCAAATGCTAAACGGGCGTAGGCATCATAGATGTTAACTTTGCAATTATCACTCTTATAGTGGAAATTGTTGTACTGCGCCTGAGTGCTAATAAAATAATTGCTCCAGTTGTAGGCGATGCCGAGTCGCAGGTCAAGGTTGAGCCGCAACATACTGTAATTCACCTCCGGCTCTATATCCCAATAGTCAAACTGCGAGTTCGAGTTGTCGTGCATCAAAAGGGGCTTGTGTGTCTTACCGTTGGCCCATCTCCTCGTCTCCGGATTCCAGTTCCCGAAGTCATCCACAGACTGTTCAGCAGACAGGTCGTAGTTGGTTTCGTATTTGTAGGCTTTCACGCGGTTATAGACGCTGATGGTAGGCATGGCCATCACGTTGACCACCAGACCCCGTAGCGGCACCCAGTTGTAGCCGTAGCCTATACCGAGGTTGGCCTGGTGTACCTTGATGCGATGGATGCCATGGCCGATGATCATATAGACTGCGTTTTTGTAGTCAGAATAGTCGAACGACGACTGGTACCATGTGGCTCCTAACAGAAAAGACCCTGCGGAATGACGCTGGATGACCGACTGATTGTAGGCAGCAGCCTGCGAGTAGCGACGACCGTTGAACACATAGTATCCGTTGATGTAGACGGAACGTATCCATACTGGTGATGGCATGATGACGGCACTGTCAATTTCCGATTCGACACCCGTCTCCAGATTGCGATCTGTTGAACTGAACCTGGCATCTTTCGTATTGAAGCGCCTCAGTCGGAAGTTAAAGCCGTACTTGGCGCCTGTCGAGCTGATAGAGTAATAGCGGCCTGCGTTCTTGGTGAGCGACTTGGAATAGGAGAATCCCGTACCGCGATAGCCCACCCAGAAACCGATGGAAGAAGCCAAGGGCGGCTCAAAGCTCAGATTCCAGTCTGCATGCTCGTTGTAGGCGGGGATGTCGACACTCTGGCTGTAGTCCACATCTACCGCGTTCTCCTTGTAGCGCAGTATCACCCTCCAGGGCTTGTCGGGCACTTCTATGTATGTCGGGTCCACCTTCGCCTTGGCCTTGGTGTCTAAGTACTGCTGTACCTGATGGAGCCGTTCCATCAGGTTCGGCTTACTTTCTTGCGTACTTACGCTGTCTATCGTTTCCTTCTCCTGTGCTACTGTATTCAAGGAGAATAGCAGGCAGCAGATGATCATTCTTCCTATCATATTTATAGTAGGTTTTAGTGTAATTGACTAGTCGGCTGGAAATGTAAAGTCCACTTTCTCAACACCTGCGCCGCATATGATGGTTAGGATAACGGCGAACATCCATTGTCTTGACAGTTTCATCTTTTTGTATTATTTTGGGCTACAAAGTTAGAAATAAAAACCGAATAATCAAAGAAAAACCGGATAAATCTATCAGCTTTCTGAGATATTTGTAGTACCTTTGCAGCATGAACATGCAGAAAAAGATATTGTTCCTTCACGGATTCTATGCCAGCGGCAGTTGTGTACCAGCCTTGGCATTGAAGGAGGCTTTCAAAGAGAGAGCCACCGTGCTCACTCCAGACCTACCCCTCCACCCCGCCGATGCCATCAGACTGATTCGGGAAATCTGTGATCGAGAGAAGCCGGACATACTTGTCGGCAACAGCTGTGGTTCGTTCTATGCACAGATGATTTCACCCATTATCGGAGTGCCTGCGCTCTTGGGCAATCCACATTTCAAAATGTCAGACTTCCTGCGCGAGCGCATCGGCAACCATCAGTACAAGTCACCTCGTGCCGACGGAAATCAAAACTTCACCATTACCGAGGAATTGGTCAAGGAGTTCGAGGAAATAGAGGCACATCAATTTGACGGCTGTAACATATATAATAAAGAACGCGTATGGGGACTCTTTGGTGAAGAGGACACATTGGCCCACTTCGAGCCGCTTTTTCTGAAGCATTATCTCAACTCATATCACTTCCCCGGTGGCCACACACCTACCGCTGATCAATTCAAGACCTGGTACTGCCCCCTCATCGAGAAAATATTGCAGGAATACCCGGTAATCAGTCGTTAATGTACGACTTAGTCGTCATATCATAATATAACGCCTCCAACTCGGCCAAAGTCAGTTTCTCAACACTATGCTCGATGATACGTATCAGCTCCTCGCGCCGATAATCATCAGATTGGGTAAATTTATTCATATATGCCATCGTTTTTAATTGCTTTAATCAAAACTTTCCTAAAACCTCAATCACCTTCACCCAGTCCGTCTCTGCCTCGAAACCAAACTTGTCGTCAATTCCTACGTTGAAATAGAGCTTCACCTCGAAGTTCTGGAAGCTCGTCTTCCCCACCTCTGGATTCTCGTTGGAATAGTCGAAATGGATACCCTCTTCCGCAAAACGGCTCCTGTACACAGCCATCTGCTCATCATAGCATCCACTCCAGAGAATCATGCAGATATCATCACGGTTGGTCATCAGTTGCAGGGCCTCACGGGCATAAGGATAGTAATCGTAGGTCTCCTCATTCTCATAACAAGCCCGCAGGATGGTATCGTGAATATCCACCACGACGTAGATCTTCTCCCAGTTCTTCTCCTTCTTACGGTTGAACGCAACCTCAAATGCCTTTCCAATATCCATAAATCCAAAAATTTCAACTTTTGTTAAAACTGAGTGCAAAGATAGCGATTTTCAAACAATTATTCGTAAATTTGCGAAATCATTTAATATGTTTTGTGATATGGCAAATGCTTTACTATACTATCTGATAGTCATCAATATCGTGACCTTCCTCGTCTATGGCATGGATAAGCTCAAAGCCAAGCAAGGCAGCTGGCGCATATCGGAGGCAACCTTGCTGATATTGGCCATCATTGGTGGCAGTATCGGGGCTTTGCTTGGCATGAAGGTCTGGCGACATAAGACTCAGCACAAGAAATTCAAGTATGGACTTCCGCTGATCCTGTTAGCACAGATAGCACTTATTTACCTGTTTTGCAACTTTCTGCTTCGTTCCAACGACTAACAGACAGAGAACTGAAAGAGGTTGTGCTACGATCCCGTGGAGTCTCTCCTTTTGCATATCATCTGATTTGAGTATTGCATAATTCAAAGAAAAGTATTAACTTTGCACCCGATGATGACGACATTGATCATAGGACTATTGATTCCGCTGCTGGGCACGATGCTCGGCTCGGCCTTCGTGTTCTTTATGAAGAACGAGATGTCGGCTCGATTGCAGATGTCGCTGCTGGGTTTTGCATCGGGCGTGATGGTGGCGGCATCGGTATGGTCGCTGTTGATTCCAGCGATGGAGATGTCCTCAATGGAAAATGGACAATGGATAATGGATAATCAGGCTAACGCGTGGTCTGTGTTCCCTGCGGCTGTTGGTTTTCTGCTTGGCATGGGATTCCTACTGCTCATCGACGAACTGACGCCCCACCTGCATATCGGAACAGACAAACCCGAAGGTATGCGCTCACATCTGTCGAAGACTGCGATGCTGGCCCTTGCCGTCACCATCCACAATCTGCCTGAAGGTATGGCCGTCGGCGTGGTGTTCGCAGGAGCTGACAGCGGCGCGACGAATATTTCTTTGACCAGTGCTTTGGCCGTAGCCGTGGGTATCGCCATCCAGAATGTCCCCGAGGGAGCCATCATCTCCATGCCGATGCGGGCAGCAGGCAATAGTCGTTGGCGTTCGTTTATCATCGGTTCATTGAGCGGAGCCGTAGAACCCATCGGCGCCATCGCCGTATTGCTATTGGCCTCACTACTGATGCCCGTTCTTCCTTACATGCTCGCTTTTGCAGCAGGTGCCATGTTCTACGTCGTGATCGAGGAACTCATCCCCGAAGCCTCCAGCGGTCAGCACTCTAACCTCAGCACCATCGGCTTCGCCATCGGTTTCGTCCTGATGATGGTACTCGATGTGGTAATGGGGTAATACCTACTTTTAGTTAATCAGCTTTTGTAGGCTTCAGGGGTGCGTAATGCTTAAAACACCGCGTTTTAGGTATTGCGCACCTTATTTATTTGCCGTACCTTTGCAGCCGAAATCATAAACGATAAAAATGACAACAACAAGAGCAATTCCAACAGAATTAAAGGTTTTGATGAACCACATCTACGAACTGAATAAAGGTGTGCGACAGATGGTGCTATTCACCTGTAATAAAAAATATGGTCAGCAGGCCGTAGAGCGACTGGAAAGCCAGGGCATCCCCTACGTGCTGCAACCCGCAGGACAGCAGAACCTGAACGTGTATTTCGGACGGCGCGAATGTCTGGAAGCCATCCGACTCATCGTCACCCGTCCGCTGAACCAGTTGACACCCGAAGAGGACTTTATCCTCGGCGCCATGCTCGGCTACGACCTTTGCGCACAATGCGAACGCTATTGCAAACGTAAAAATGGATACAAGGGCGAGTGCAACGGGACATGCGACGGCAAGTGCATCAACAAGAATTGAAAAATTGAAGAATTGAAAAATTGAAAAATAAATTGTCAAATTGTAAATTGTCAAACAGTAAAATATAAAGATGAACGCAACAATTGTAATCTATGGTTCCTCGACGGGAACCTGCGAGGCCATCGCAGAGAAGATCGCCTCGAAACTGGGCTGCGAGGCCCTCAACGTACAGGACTTGACTGCTGATATCGTCAGCGCCAACCAGAACCTCATCCTCGGCACCTCGACTTGGGGAGCTGGCGAACTGCAGGACGACTGGTACGACGGTCTGAAAACACTCCAAGGTGCCGACCTCAACGGCAAGACCATCGCCATCTTCGGCTGTGGCGACTGTGCATCATACAGCGACACGTTCGTAGGAGGCATGGGCGAACTCTACAACGGTATCAAGGATAGCGGCGCCAAGTTTATCGGCAGCGTGGAGACCGACGGCTACACCTTCGACGACTCGGAGGCCGTGATCGACGGTAAATTCATCGGCCTGCCCCTCGACGACATCAACGAGGACGACAAGACCGACACCCGCATCGAGGCCTGGCTCGCCCAAATCACACCCGCACTCTAATCACAGGTATAAATCATAAATTAGGTATTTGTTTAGTTATTGGTAGGTGGCTGGTCGTGAGATCGGCCATCTTTTTAAAAAGAAAACGATTATGGGACTATTGAAATCTTTTTTCAGTCAGTGTGCACGACCTGAGGGAGCACTTGGACGCGTGATGCTGAGTTTCATGAATTATACGCATGCCCCGCTGACGAACTGGGGACTGAAACTTGTGGATGTGCAAGACGGATGGACAATGCTCGATGTGGGCTGTGGTGGAGGTTTTACTATTCGCCGACTGCTGAAACGGAGTAAGGACGCACAGGTCTATGGCATCGACATCTCTGAGGAGAGCGTGGCAAAAGCCAAGAAGGTGAATGCAG
>JAEEGG010001830.1_pt1 | contig 56456 bp, 38 predicted proteins | sample 9134161 | NCBI WGS metagenome assembly JAEEGG01 (sample SAMN16246543, study PRJNA631951) | gut metagenome | biome: gut microbiome; feature: rumen; material: CR-attached | host: Bos | place: Iran: Karaj | collected 2018-10 | reverse complement strand
GATAATGCACCATTTCCCCCCATTGCACAGTATCAGGGCCTTCTATTGCCATAACGGCAAGGTCTAAAGGATAATTTTCTACTTTATACCGGTCACTGAGCACATAATTATTGTTTTCTCCCGTATACTCATATACATTTCTCCCTGCATCCACCAACATGTGGATAAAATAAAAACCTACGGAAAATTCGCTCAAACTCATGGTCAAAGTGGCCGTTAATGTTATCTCTTCGCCCACAGCCAAATCTAAAATGTCCCGAACAACAATAGGTTCATCCATGGGATTATAAACGGCGGGACTATTTGAGAAAAAGAAAGCATGATACACTGCTGCATTATTCAAATCAACAATACCATCATTACGAATAGTATATTCAACAGTAAATGGGCAACCCAAATAAGTGACTTGCGGAACCGTAAAGCTGGTCACATGAATATCCGGCCATGGACTTAGCCGTACTGTAAGTTCCTCACTTGTTCCCACATTGTTGTCTATCTGGTCGCCTTCGAATATCCTCCGATTTCCGTTACACACCACAAAAATATATCCTGGTCCATTTGTTCCATCAGGAATGGTTACCGGATACGTAAAAGTTTGCATTTCACCCGCTTCCAAACGGAAACCATGATGTTCATACGAAGCAATCAAGCTTACATCATTATTCTCATAGCTATTGGGACTTGTACCAAAATAGATATTATCTATCATTCTAAAGCCCTCCAAATCAGGTGCCGAAGCAACGCCACTTAAATTCTTCAGGGTATAGGACAATTCGACTGTAGTACCACTCCATGCTGTATCAGGATTTACCGCCACATTGACAACCGTCAAATCAGGCGGACTCACTTGTAAACTATACTTGGTCACATTATTATCATTGGCGTCGTATTCAAAAACATTGGAGTTAGCGTCGGTTTTCACAAACAGATTCCATTCCCCATCAATACCAACTGGAACATGCAGGGTAAACTCTTTCTGATAAGACTCACCCGGATTCAGTCGTCCAGAATGTTCCTCCAGAGACACCATCGTTGCTTGAGTGGTTAACATCGTGTCACGACTAAGGAAAATCGCATCGTTCCACTCATCCACGTAAGTAGGTCCATATCCCATATTAGTTACCGTATAGCGGCAGACATATTGCTCATTGGCAAACACTACCGCCGGCATATCAATTGACGTAACCACCAAATCCGGATAAGGAGACAGGATTACATGCATCGCCTGGGGATCAACCGCACGATTATTTTCCTCCCAAATACTTTCAAAAATTGTGTTATACTGGTCAGTATGGACAAAGACATAGTAGTCACCCATAAAATCGATGGGTATTGTTATGGTGGAAGTCCGTTGAATACTGCTGTCTGGCAACAATCTTCCTTGATATGGAATGGAGCCCATCAAAAAGGCACCTTCCATGTTCAACGAGGAGTCTTGTGACAGGTATATGTCATCCTTCCATTCGCCATCTGCCAGAATTTCACCTTGATTGAGCACCGTCCATGTTATAGGTATCTCATTTCCGGAAAACACATCAGTAGGATGGGCAATGGCAGTCACAATTAAATCAGGTACTGGAGGAGTGAGAATACTCACCACCCTATAATAGAAATTGTCAGTTTCTTTGCCAGACTCTTCTGTTATACCAAGGCCACCATATGCTATACCAGAAAGATAGGGATACGGATTGCCATCAATACTGGGGGTATAGGGATCTGGGGCAATGGTGTCTCCTGTCAATGAAAAATCAATATCATGGATAGCTCGAACATTTGTAATGACAAAGAGATAATAATTGCCCACATAGTCTTCTGGAATAGTCACAGTAGTTGAGTTGGTGTAAGATTCTCCTGGTTCAAGTGATTGCAAGTTGGGGACGGTTGCCAACAATGTTTCCCTCACATCATACCAAAAACCACCACCAACACCATCCACACCCGATAGCCAGATGTAGTCATTCCAAGTCCCACCAGGTGGTGTTGTTCCATAACCATCATTCCTAACGGTCCACGTCACCGTCATTGTACTTCTGGCATAGGGAGCTGAATTCGTAATCTGCGTCACGTGCAAATCCGGATACAATACCGGTTGCAAACACTGGGTTCTGAACATCAATATCGGAGATGGTGGGCCAGCTGTGGTATCATTGCACAAAACGCAAACCGTGACCATATAGTCGTTTTCTAACGGCAAATCCCTTATAACATACCTATTGTTATTCACCGTATCCTTGATTTGATCATCCATTGTTAAGCCATACGAGACTATCCACCGGTTCACCCCTTCATCACGATTCCACATCAGGGTAACCACATCACAGCTCACGTCAGCGGTCAAGCCAGTCACTGCCGGACAGATATCAGGTGTTCTATAACCCTGACCAATAATAGTCACCCACACGGAGGTATCGCTCACCAGTGTATCGTTGCAAACCGCAAACACATACACAGTATAGTGGTGGTTTTGGATCAAACCCGTCAAAGTATAGGCTGTATCCATTACCATAAGCTCCACCGGAGCCGAACCTTCTTCGGCATAAGACAGAAGCCATTGTTCCTCACCACCTCCACGGTTCCATGTCAGTTGAGCCATATCAAACATCACTTCCGCACTGAGATTTGACACTGGCAAGCATGACATAGGATCCTGCGGACAATGAGGCCGGTGGAAATACACTGAAGCTGATGGTTCGCTCTGCATCTGTTCATTGCAATAAGACTGTACAAAAGCGGTATAATCACGTCCTTCCTCCAAGTTTACCAAAGAAAACGTTGTATCATTCACGAGGATGGTGGTAAGTTCCTCTCCCACTTCACCATACGACAACAGCCACTGATTTTCCCGATAAATCCGATTCCACTCCAAGTGCACAGAATCACAATGAACACTTACACTCAAATGTGTAGCAGGCAAACAGGCACAATCCTCACTAAGCTCCGAGCATCCAATATCCACTATACTGTCGCGGACACGCATATTGCCATAAAAGTCAACATCGGCATCTACAGCCTCATTACTACCCTTGTCAACACAAGCCGACAGAGGATGCAAGCGGAAATCTCCTTGGTCGGGATTCATGAAACGCACATACAGTTGTTCTCCATTATACCTATCGTTTTCAGGTGCCAGCATAATATTTTCAGTTCCCACATAATCTCCCTCTACCGCACAATAATAAAGATTATTTTCAGTTGTACTTCCTCCAATATTGTTAGCTTCATTGACAGAATTACCCCAAGTACCGTACTCCAAGCCATTAAATCTGTTACCCCAGAATATACAGTTTGTTGCCGTCAAGGTACTGCTATAATTGTAAAGTCCGCCACCATTATTGCTTCTCTTGACGGTATTCCTCACGATATCACAGTTCACAAGATCCACATAAGAATAGCGCGAGCCCACACCTATGCCGCCACCTTGATTTGAAGCGACATTATCATGTATCAAGCAATTGGAGAGTCGGGCATCACTTCTATAGACTTTACTGGAAGCGGACACACCACCACCGAATGAGGCGGCATTATGGGCGATTTCCGTATGTTCAATTATGGTACCCCCAGCGAACAAGCCACCACCATACACAGTTGCGGAGGTCATTTCTGCTCCATTATTGACAATTTTGCAATAGCTGATTTTATTTCTATACATCGGTTCATCCTGATAGGTATATCTTTCGTATCCATACGCAAACACACCGCAACCCCACTTGTCTCCAAAGCCATCAATCACATTGTTTTGCACAATACAGTTCTTCAGATGGCTGTTCGCACGCATCACCACACCCGCACCATCATCAAAAGTTCTTCCGTTCTGGATAGTAAAGCCGTCCCACACCACAGAATCCGCTTCGTCAAAATCATGGCTTTGGAACAACACCCGCTGTTGTTCCTGACCATCCAAAATAGAGACATGCTGTGTAAAATCACGTTCTGCCAATGAATATGTCGGAGGTTCATTTCCAGCAAAACCACCATACACACTCACGCCCTCTTTCATTATAAAAGCACTGGAAGAGCTCGGATCATCACCGTAATAAGTACCGGCAGCCACCCATACTTTGGCACGGTTAACGGCGGCAATCTTAACAGCATCCTGAACAGATCCAGTGGCATTTTCCCAATTATTGCCAATTCTGGTACCCACACCACCTTCTTTCACATAAACAATGCTGTCGGGCAACGACATTAAAACAGTGGCATTATAGGAAGACTCATAGCAGCCAAGGTCGACAACTCCTCGCTGTACACGCGCATTGCCATCCAGATCGGTGCTGTCCAGCACCACAGTATCGCCCCTATTGATACAGGGGGAACTTGGCAACAAGTGCCAATCAACATCATTAGTAACATCATCAGCACCCACTTCAGTCGAAGGATGAACAAAATGAGGAGCGAACATGCCATTGGCATAATCTTCCGACATCAACACAATGTTATGCTCACCTGAGATAGGATCATCAGAAGCCACATGGCTGGCAACAAGCTCATTATACTCGTATTCCTTCACCACCCCTTCAACAAAACCGTTTCTCTTATTTCCCCATATAATACAATTGTGAAGTTCAGGTTCCCCATAAATACCGGCACCCACATTCTCATCATCCTCACTTACAATTTCATTTCTGACGATAGTGGTATTACACATGCGGTTCTCCGAACTACTATATAAACCCGCACCAGTCTTAGCTGTATTATTGGCTACCAAACAGTTGACTATACCCAATCCATAATTTTCATTCTTACTGCCGCTATGGTCATATACACCGCCACCTTTATCACCAGCCCTATTATAGATAATTTCACAGTTTATGAGGCTTGAACTATTACCCAGATACACGCCACCAGCATCTCCGCCTTGTGTAGTGTTGTATCGAATTGTACTATTACGAATACTTGAGGACCTTTCAATGTACAAACCGCCTGCTGAAGTCTTGGCATCATTGTTCTCAAACAAGCAATTTTCAACCATGACATGATCCGTCATATATGCTCCACCTCCAGAACCTAGAGAGACCGAATTATCTCTAAACACACAGTTCCGAACAAACATGCTGTCGGGGGCATAACTATAGTATTGTCCACTACAATACAAACCACCTCCATATCCACCGGAAGACATATTGAAATTATCAGAAAAAATACAATTATACAGATTGACAGTTCCTCGGAGACATGCACCAGCACCCTCTTCATAATATTGGTCCACGTATCCTCGCTGGATAGTGAATCCATCCCAAGTTGTACGTGATGTAAACGACTCTCTTTGATTCAACACACGTCGTGAATACTGTCCATCAAGAACAGTGGGATGCAGGTAAAAATCACGATAGGAAAGGTCATAATTTTCGGGTTCGTCACCCACGAAACCGCCATATACATTCACGCCTTCCACCAAAATGAAAGCGTCAGCGAGTACGGTATTGCCATAATAGGTACCTTCGGCCACCCAAACATCAGGAGTTGTACCAAAGCGCTCTTTGATCAACTTTGCCGTCTCCATAGCCCATTGGATATCGTTGCATGCCTTACCCCAACTGGATCCGTTGCCCGTTCCAGTAGTGGTGACATATATTTTGGACAAGCGACTCACTCCTGAACGGAATAAGACAGTTCTCCACGCACTGTAATCTGAACCACATTTGGAACGAATACGCACCTCATATTCAGTATTCTGCTTCAAGTTCCGCAAAATATATGGACTACTGGTTGTAGGCAGAGCCATATAAGCATAACCAACTTCGCAATACTCCATCTCGCAGTCTGTTGTATTCATTCCCTGAGTGAACACCAAAGTGGCAGAGGAGTCGGTTACAGCCACTACTGAGACACTGGCCCTATCGCAGACACCAGCAGAGCAGGCTCCTGTTAATCTGACATTTGCGCATATATCATCCACATCGTAAGAGGTCGTCAGATTGGTCGGATCAATATCTTCTCTCCATGATTCCACATAAATACTTCTATTTTCGGCAGTCCGATGACCTCTAAATCCATAGTACCTGGTAATGGAACTATTATATGAACCTGTATTATCATCCACAACCAGTACCAAATTATTCTGACCATTGTAGTCGAAGGGGAACTGCAAAGGAATAGGAATCCAAGTGCTATCCTCCGCACATTCAAACGCAATGCCGCCCGAATAAACCAAAGAAAGCTGGTTAAATGGAATCCAGTCATCACCATGCTCAAATTTGGATTTCATAGTGTGCGTCATATAAATATTTAGGGTCCTCGCCACCTGTTGAGTCGTTTTATGATGCTGGAACCATAGCGTGTCAATGGTACCCACCGAATTTATTTCTTCCGCCAAGAAAATTTGCTGGGAATAAGAAAAATTCTCAGTAAAGGGGATACCAGAATAGATGTAATCGTTATCATTGGTACCTTTTTTGACAGTAGCATTCATGTGACCATTATTACAGGAGGTCGTAAAACTCAATTCTGACGAATAAGAGGAAGTATGTTCCGCATCGCAAACAGCGCGTAAACGCACCATATAAGTTGTTTGCGGCTGCAAATCCGTGAGCATAGCATGATGGGCATGAATTTGTTCGGGAAAGATTGTCCAGTTGCTTGCGCTCTCTTGTTTGTACGACAATTCATAGTACAAAGGCTCATTGGGATTATCATTCTGCCATGTAATGGTGGCAGAGGTGCCATAAATATCCTGTGTTGCCATCAAAATAGGAGCAATGCAATATTCCTCTCCATGATATTCATAGCAGCCAATATCAACGGTGCCGCCATGCACACGGGTTTCACCTGCGAGATCTTGCACTGGCAGTTCAGGATTAGCTACACCAGCATCCACCATAGCAGACTGGCTTCGCAAACGGTAATCCCCACTCTCTGGACTGGCAAAGAAAGGATAGTTCAGCCCCGCTTCATACCCGTAATTTTCGCTTTCCAAGGTGATGAAAGTGTTATTGGGATTGCCGTCAAAGTCAAAGCCGCCCTCGATGGCGCAGTTCACGATGAGCATGTCGGCATAAGTGTAAACAGAGCTGGTGTAAATGTTACGGGGCTCTCCTGCCGCCTTGTTTCCCCACACCACGCAATTGGTGAGCACCCCCCTGAAATTGTAGAGGCCGGCACCCTGCAACATATCGGAATTACTGGCTTCATTGTCCACAATGCTGCAGTTCAGCAAAGATGCTTTGGAACCGCATAGTCCTGCATTTTGATATGCCTTATTGTGACTGATCTCACAATTGACAAAGCTTCGGCCACCCGACACAGTACCTACATACCAACCCCCATTACTTGTAGTAGTCGAGTTGTATTTGAATTTACAATTATAAAATTTAAGTATACCATAAAAGTCTGTAAGCGCACTGTGTTCATCCGCTGAGTTGTACGTAAAATCACAATGATCGAATATCAGATTCAAATCCAACGTATCCGGATTGACATTCATCATATAAATGTTGGAAGCCACAGCACCGCCCTCATCATCCGACCTATTGTAGCTGAATACACAATTTTGGAATTTGAATGCCGGATTGGACACGTTCGGCCTCAACAGCACGGCTCCGCCGTCAGAATAAGAATAATTGTGCAGGAAGCGGCAGTTGCGCATTTCAAAGGCCTGCGCCAAGATGGCGCCGCCTCCATACCCGCTCCAAGTGTTTCCGGAAGTGTAATTCGCAGCGCCATTCTGGATGGTGAAACCGTCCCAGACTACAGTTTGGGTGGGGGAGCCGTCCTGATACAGCACGCGGTGGCTGTTCTGGCCGTCGAGAATGGTGGCGTTGGCATCAAAATCGCGTGATGAAAGGTCGTAATTGTCGGGCTCATTGCCGGCGAAGCCGCCATACACGTTCACGCCCTCATACATCTTGAAAGCCTGGAGAGAATCGACGTCACCGTAGTAGGTGCCCGCGGCCACCCAGATGGTCACCGTGGTATCGTACATCTGATGGATACTCGCTGCCAGGCGCAAAGCGTCTGACAATCCACTCATGGCATTTGCCCAACTGCTGCCATCGCCGCTGCCGTCTGTAGCCACATACAGGTGGTCCATCATCGACACAGGGGTAGTGAAATTGCCTGTCTTCCAGGAACTCGTCTCCGATGCACAGGTCGAGCGCACACGAACATTGTACTCGGTGCTGGACTGCAAGCCATTGAGTATATATTGCGTATCAGCGACACTAATCTCAGCGGACCAATCCGCATCACTAGCTCTCTTGTACTGCAAGGCGTAGGATTCGATGGGCATGGTCACATTCTGGACTGTCCAAGTCACCAAGGTAGAACTTCCGGTAAGTCCGTATCCGGTCACCGAGGACGGAGTCTGGCAGAAATAGGCCTGCGGGGTAGTGAACTGCACCACATCACCGTAAGTAGTCTCACCCATATACGTCACATACGCCCGCACGTAATAGGTGGTATTATCCTGCAGGTTTGGCATGGTATGGGTAAACGAGAAATTGCCGCTCGAGTACGAATGCGAAGTGGTATGAGTACCGTTCACCGTCGGATTAGGAGTGGTGCCATAGCAAATACCATAATCAATGCCATAACTGCTGTTGTAATTGTCTATAGCATTGGTATGGACAGTACCACCACCTTTGGCCGAATACTCAGTGATATTGGTCACGGGATTGGTTGTGATCAGCACAGCCTGGCAAGTGGGCGTAACAACGAGGAACTCGCCGTCGGGCAATACGCTGTATGAGGTTTTCTCAAATATCACCTGATCATCCTGATCTCTCAAATTGAAAAAGGTCGCGTGATTTTCCGGATCTGGATCATGCCATACAAAACGGTAGGTTTTTCCTGCCATCACAGGGATAGCCCAATAATACGTACCACTCGTGTAATTGGAAAGGCCTATAGTTCTTAACGGAGTAGTGGAATTACCCTCAAATATTTCAAACCACGTGCTACTGACACTCGACAAGTTGGTGGCAGCTCCCACTCTTAAAGCATATTCACAACTCCTGGCACAGGGATCTTCGGTGGTATAGGAAGGAGCATATCCGTCATAGACCACATTCCCGTATGCATTCTCAAAACTAGCAGAGAAGTCGGAACCGCCATAAGTACCCACACCACTTTCCCATTTAGTGTATAACTCAAATGGAATTTCCGGACACAGCATCAGTGTAGTATCCTTACTGCTTTCCGAGGGGCCCAAATGTATCTCATGGAGAGCACTATAATCACCCCCCACAAAATATTCCAAGATATATTCACCGGGATGGTTGGGATCGTTGGCATTTCTCTCCAAATGTATAGTCAAGGGACAACGGTCGGAAGCCCCACAGGAGCCACAATTTGGCGTATAGATAAGGAATTCACCATTAGGCAAAATCTCACCAGCATTTTTTCTAAAGAGCTCTTGGTTAGTTGCATCATCACGTATGACAAAAAAGGAATTATGGTTCACCGGGTCCGGTTCTGTCCATACAAAACGCAAAGGAACACCCGCTGTCACAGGAATCATCGTGCCGTAAGTTCGTCCAACCGCAGTCCAGCTGCTTTGATACAGATAATCCCACGTGTTAGTATTATTATCACCCGCATAAATCTTTATCCAACGAGGCTCGCTGATAGTGAGAAGAGTATCACTACAGCCATACGTCACATACAAATTACACACTGGAGAACAAGCATCAAGTGTCTTATAATTAGGATAATAACTTCCCGTATAGACACCTCCTGAGCCATCGATAATCTGGCAGTTGAAATCGCTGCCGCCAGTGCTCCCCCACAACTCGAACATAGTGGAAGGTGGCAACAAGAGTGTAGTATCAAACGAGGCGGTTGACGGATCCAATTCCAACAGTTGTCTGTTGGACCAATTGTCATTCACCGTATAATAGACGCTGTATGTGGAAGATGAGTAGCCAAGGGTTCTTTCCAAATGGATTTGCAGGGCACAGTCATCGGAAGGTTCAGGATCCACAGGAGTAGTACCACCAATAGCCGAAGGATCATTGCTAATGACCACATCGTCAATATTCACCCACCATTCGTTGTTACAATTGAAATGTCTAAAAGCAATACGCACATTCTGACCTGCATAGACACCCAAGTTGATAGTCTTTTGTTCGTATGACGAAGGAGCCGAAGAGGCCTCATATAGCAACGTAAAATCACTGGTTGAGAGTCCTCCGTTTATGGAAATATACACTCCCCAATGCTCACCTGACCAACTCGCATCTTGGGCTACCACCCAAAATGAGAGCACTGCATTTTCCGGCAAGGTGACAGTGGGTGTTATCAGCCAGTTATCAGGAGTACATGCTCCCATCCCACTATACCACGAATCAGAAATCATACACCCGTTACCGGAATGTACCTGAGCACCATTTCCAGTATTGGTGTGGAACCTCCAATTTCGGCCGTCATTATTCGCATCGATAGTAGTCCACCCAGTAGGAAGCCATCCCACATCGGTGCCGCCTTCGAAGTCCTCCGACAAGACTGTTTGTCCCTTGAGAGCCAATGAGAAAAGGAGAAAAGCAATGGTCAAGAAGTATATTTTTTTCATACGCTGAAAGATGTTTTATTTCAATTTTTACGGTTTGCCTATAAGAAATCGCAAAAATAGGAAAAACCGAAGTTATTACCAAGTGATTGTTCATAACTTTGGCGTTTTGTTAGTATTTTTTCAGTAATGTCTAGGAAAATTTACGCACAAGCGAGTCCGCAAAGTTGGAGGTTTCTCTGCAGCGGAATGGTACGGAGATGAAATTCAAAATTCAGGATTCAAAATCCTACCCTAACCTTCCTAACCTTCCTAACCTTTCTATCTCGTCCATCCTGTAATCCTGTAATCCAAAATCAACTATCAACTGTCAACTCACAGAACTGCTCAGCGGCGGCTTGCTCGGCCTGCTTGATGGTATAGCCTTCGCCCTCGGCCTTCTTTTCACCGTCAATAAAAAGATAAGCCTTGTACAACTTATTAGATTGATTATCAAATTCTTCGTGTGCAAAAGTCAACTGCAGGTGATGTTTCTGAGCCCATGACAAAGCCTTGCTCTTGAAATTCTTCTCCTCTGTCAGCAGAGTTTCCAAATCCAGTTGAGTCATCAGAATGCGCTGGATAAAGACTTTTTTGGTTTTCTCATAACCTAAATCCAGGTATATAGCTCCCATAATCGCTTCAAAAGCATCGCCATTCACCGACTTGCCATGCACGTGGGAATCAATAATCACCTGCTTGTCCAAGCCGATTTTGCGGGACAAGGCATTCAGGTTGGCGCGACATACAATTTTAGAACGCATCTCCGTCAACTGACCTTCTGGGGCAAACGGATATTTCCTGAACAGGAAATCAGCGGTAATAGCTCCCAACACGGCGTCACCCAGATATTCGAGACGCTCATTATTCAGTTTTCCTGCCACCACATCGCTTTGCGAAGAAGATCTATGCACCAAAGCCATCTTGTATATGTCAAGATGTCGTGGAGAAAAACCGAAAACATTTTTGATAAAAGACTTGATCTGGCTGGATACAGGATCTTTATGCAGAAAAGCCATCTCTATTCGTATTTTTTGTAGAGCAAAGTGAGATTATGACCACCAAAACCGAAAGAATTGGACAAAGCCACACGGATATCCTTTGCAACGGGCTTATGCGCACAGAAATTCCAATCCGGCAAAACAGGATCTTTATGGTCAAGGTTGATAGTTGGAGGAGCAAAACTCTTGTTCATAGCAAGAATCGAAGCTATGCTTTCAATAGCGGGAGCCGCACCCAACATGTGGCCAGTCATGGACTTAGTGGAACTAATCAGCAACTTGTCCGCATGCTCACCGAAAACATCCGCAATAGCGTTGCACTCCGAGATATCACCCATCTTGGTGGAAGTACCATGAGCATTGATATAGTCCACTTCCTCTGGTTGGATACCAGCCTCATCCATGGCCAAACGCATAGACATTGCCGCACCAGCGCCATCGGGACGCGGAGCCGTGATATGATAGGCATCGCAACTCAGGCCGCCACCCACCATTTCGGCGTAAATATGCGCACCACGGGCCAAAGCATGGTCAAGGTCTTCCATAATCAAGATAGCAGCGCCTTCGCCCATCACAAAACCATCACGATCCACATCAAAAGGACGGGATGCACGTTGCGGCTCATCATTGCGGGTGGACAAAGCACGCATGGCGTCGAAGCCTCCCACCGTCAACTCGGTGATACAAGCTTCCGCACCACCTGCCACCATGATTTCGCACTGGCCCATGCGGATGAAATTATAGGCGTCAATAATGGCATTGCCACCTGAGGCACACGCCGAAGAAGTCATGTAATTCGGACCCTGCAAACCAAAATGAAGTGCCATGTTTCCCGATATGGAATCCACCAGCACTTTCGGAAGAAGAAACGGATTGAAACGCGGTGCTCCGTTATTCTCTACAAGTGTATAAAAAGCCTCATGGAGGGACTGTAAACCGCCAATAGCGGAACCCATGACCACTCCTATGCGTTGCGGATTCTCCTTAGCCAGTTCCAGACCGCTGTCTGTCAGGGCCTCTTGAGTCGCCGCCACCGCAAAATGCGAAGCAATATCCATCTTACGAGCCTCCTTGTTCTCCATTATATCGAAAACATTGAAGCCCTTTACCTCGCAGGCAAACTTGGTCTTATATAATTCGGTATTAAAATAAGTTATCGGTGCGGCTCCACTTACACCTTTCAGCAAACTGTCCCAAAAATCAGGAACATTATTTCCAATAGGTGTAAGTGCGCCGATACCGGTAACAACAACTCTTTTTAAGTTCATAAAAAAGAGGCGGGGGAAAAAATACTATTTGTTGATAGTATTTTCAATGTATTTAATTGCATCCCCTACAGTTGCAATTTTTTCAGCTTCTTCATCGGGAATCTGAATGCCAAATTCCTTCTCGAATTCCATAATTAACTCAACAGTGTCTAATGAGTCAGCACCCAAATCATTGGTGAAACTTTTTTCCGGGGTAACCTCGGCTGCATCAACACTTAATTTTTCAGCAATAATCGCTTGTACTTTGTCAATAATTTCTGCCATAGTTATTCATTTAAAATTAATGTGCAAATATACCATATTTTTTTGACATGGCTATTAACTTTTTTTAACAGCCAACTGTCTTTGTCAATTCTTTACCATTCAAGTATTTAAAAATGTTAAATAATGCTTTTTCAACTTTTTTGCGTACTTGGCACAATTCCCATTTTTACTCAAAATCGTAACCAATTCGTTCTATTTTCTCCAAATTGTCAATTTTCTTCAGTTTCGAAATCAGCTCATTCAAGGCATGAACATTCTCAATATAGAGCATCAAAGTGCCCGTAAACACATTGTCTCTTGTCTCTATGTTCAAAGAACGAATATTAAGGTTCAACTGGGATGTGACAATATTAATAATATCTTTCAGCATACCTTTCTTGTCAAAACCTGTCAGCCGCAAACCAGACAAGAAAGCCAAATTCTGTTCCTTACGCCATTTGGTTTTGATGATACGATTGCCAAATTTCGACATCTGCTCAATGGCCTTCGGACATTTTGTCTGATGGATAACAATCTCATTGTTAGGCATTTGAAAACCAACCACATTATCACCTGGGATAGGATTACAGCAGGGCGACAGTTTATACCGGATATTCTCGGAAGTGTCGTCCAGCATAAACATCGACGGGTGGGCTGTCAATTCTTCCTCAATCAGCTGGCTCAAAGGCTTGTTGGTAATCTCATCGGTGACCTTCTTCTGGAATTCTTCCAAATCGCTGTTTTTCTCGTTGGAGAACATCTTCCGCACACGATCTTCCGTCAGCTTGTTCTGAGAGACATAGTCCCAAAATTCGATGGGCGACTTAATACCTGTTTCCGCTTGCACCTTGCCGATATTCTGCGGAGTGAAATCCAGTCCCATGTGGGTAAAGTAGCGTTTCAGAATAGACATACCCTTGTTGGTGTATTTCTTCTGCTCCAAACGTATGGCATCCTTGATACGCTCACGGGCACGGGAAGTCTTCACCACATCAAACCATTCGGTTTTGGGGAATTGCTTTTTGGAAGTGATAATTTCCACCTGATCCCCGTTTTTCAACACATAATTGATTGGAACAATATTGAAATTCACCTTGGCACCGATACAATGGTCGCCCAAATTGGTGTGCAAGTCGTAGGCCAAATCCAACACCGTTGAGCCTGCCGGCAACTGTTTCATATCCCCTTTAGGTGTGAAAATAAAGACTTCCTTCAGGTCGAGATTCAGCTTGATTTCATTCAAGAAATCAATAGCGTTGGTCTTATCGCTGTTCAGTACCTCCCTGATTTTCATCAGCCACTCCTCTACCCTGTTGTCATATTCGTCAGGGGTTCGGTTTTCTTCCTTGTATTTATAATGAGCGGCGAAACCCTTCTCAGCGATTTCGTCCATACGGCGGGAACGGATTTGCACTTCCACCCATTTTCCCGCCTTGCTCATGGCTGTTACATGCAACGACTGATAGCCATTGGGCTTGGGATGTGCCAAAAAGTTACGCTCACGCTCCGGATTAGTCTCGTAAAGACTGGTTACGATGGCATAAATGGCCCAACAAGTACGGATTTCGTCTTTGGGATCCGCGTCAAACACAAAACGAACCGCGAAAATATCATAGATATCCTCAAAATTGATATTCTTACGCTTCATTTTCTGGTATATCGAATATACCGACTTGGTACGGCTTGACATTTCCGCCACAATACCTTCAGCTTTCAGTTTATCCTGAATCGGCTTCACAAAATCCGAAATCAATGTCTGACGGTCGGCCTCTGTATGTTTCAATTTATTAGCGATGAAACGATATGTGACTGGGTCAGTATATTGCATAGCGAAATCCTCCAGCTCGCTCTTGATGGCATACAAACCCAGACGGTGGGCAATCGGCACATAGAAATAAGAGGTTTCCGAAGCAATTTTCCACTGTTTTTCTGGCGGCATGGAACCGAGGGTACGCATATTGTGCAGACGGTCGGCCAGCTTAATCAGAATCACACGTACATCCTCCGACATGGACAGGAAAATCTTCCTGAAATTCTCGGCTTGGATAGACACATTGCTATCGATGACCAAATCCTCGATTTTCGTAAGGCCATCGATAATTCTGGCCACCTTCTCACCGAAGATTTCGCGCATATCATCGAGGGTATAATCCGTATCCTCCACCACATCGTGCAAGAGTGCGCACACCAAAGAGGTGGTTCCCAAGTTAATCTCCTGGGTGACGATTTTGGCTACCGCGATAGGATGATAAATATACGGTTCACCACTACGGCGACGCATATCCTTATGGGCATTCACTGCCAAGGTAAAAGCCTTACGGATAAGCTTTTTCTGCTCCGCTGTAGTTTTGTCATACATATAGCTGAGCAAATCGCGGTATTTCCTCACGATCATCTTTCTTTCGAGTTCCGGATCCGGTACGTATGCTTTTTCCATGAGATTTCGAGTTATGGGAATTGGATTTTAATATTTGCTCGGGTGTTTTTCGGCGACTGCCAAATATGAAATCCCTACTGTTATGACTCTTTTCACGCGGCTGCTATAATATGACAGCCCAGGATTGTTTATTGTTTTATTACCTTTTTGGTGATGATGTTTTTACCATCATTTATTTTGATGAAATAACAACCTGATGCGTATGCCTGCATGTCAAGATTATTCACGCCATAGGTCATTGTCTGATGCATCAACTGACGGCCCGACATGTCAAACAATTGTACATCATACTGGTTTTCATCACCTTCAATGACCACAAAAGCTTTGTCTTCAACGGGATTCGGATACACACGGCATCGGCTGTCGCTCACAGAATGATGTTCTATACCATTAGCTTGCAACGCCATTAAAATAGCCTGATAGGCATCCACCTTACCCGCACCGATAGCCAACTGCGGACCTGATTCTGTGTATTGATCATGATAAGCGGTTTGTTTCAGTATATATTTCACCTGATCAGGGGTAAGGTAAGGATTGGCTTCCAGCATCAAGGCCACCACACCTGTCACAAAAGGCGAAGACATGGAGGTACCCGACAATGAACAAAAACCATAGGTTCTACCATTAAAACTAAAGGTGTTTGTAGGCGTATGGTCCGTATTACTGGTATAACTTGAAAGTGCCGCCATCACACTTTGTCCCGGTGCCGAAATGTCGGGTTTGTCGGGATTACCGATGACCGGTCCCCAGCTGGAGAAAGCAGCGATATTGCCTGCACCTGTAAATTCACCCGTATTGTTGTTTTTCTGCCTTGCCTGGTGAGCGGCTACTGAGATAGCACACGGCACATTGGCAGGTGCGCCAATGCCATACTCCTTGTTACCAGCAGTCCAACCTGCCTTAGGTGCAGTAAACGCACCGCCCCAGTTGCCCACATCGTTGGTCAGCTCTATCACATTCCAAGCATGGAAATCACCTTCATCAGCCGCCACAATCAGTCCATACTTCACGCCTCCATATATGGATTTCTTCACACGCAAACGAACATGAGGAAGCGCATTGGGCACCGATGCAGCCACGTTATCAATTTTATACTCAACAGGATAACCCACCACGTAGGCTGTCGTATCAAGACTAAAATCACCTCTTTGGGTGTTATAGAATGGAGTATAGCCGATAATATTTCCTTGATCATCCGCCACTGCAATAGCATAGCTGAAGGAAGTGTTCGGTGAACTGGTCATGGTAATGGACTCGCCGTAGCGATGCGGTTCACCACCCGTGGCAAATTCAATTATAGACATTAGGGTATCCGTATTGGTATTGAAATTCTGATGCACATGGAATTTCACATCTCCGTTATTGCCAGCACTGGTTACAAAAACCACACCTTGGTCAGATAGTTCCTGCATAGCTGACGCCACAGGACCTGTACCATCCATATAGCCCATATAATACAAGCCCCAGCTCATGTTAATGACCAAACGTTTCTGTTCCTGCTGTGCCACCTGATACATCCAGTGGAAAGCGTCCACCACAGCCTGCTCACTTACCAAAAAAGTGCACAGAATGATATTGGCACCAGGAGCAACGCCACGGAAAGAGCCCGTCAAAGAGCCCGAACCTGCAGCGATGCTGGTCACATGTGTGCCATGGTAGCCATACTCATACACATTGAATGTGTCACACTGAGCAGCTAACAAGGCCTCTTGGCCCACAATTTCCGTTCCGTATGTAAAACCATCGGGTGCCGGTCCCGCATTGCGGAACTGGTCCCACGCTCTTAAAACACGGTAATTCTGTTTCTGCACATCATAAAACACTGGGTGCGTATAGTCGAAGCCCCAGTCGGTGACTCCGATAATGACATCCTCGCCTGTAAAAGATTGCGGAAGGTCAATTCCCTGATAAACACTATCAACACGGCCATCCGGCACAGCCTTATTCAACCAAACACCGTCAATGGCGTTCACTTGTGCGAAAAGCAGACAAGGCAATAAAAAAGCTAAAAGGGTAAATATCTTTCTCATAATGTTTTTGTTTTGATTACATATCTTTTGCTGATAAATTCAATATTTTCAAAAAATCCGGCAAATCTGGATTCTCTTTTTTCAGGTCATTCATCTTATCCTGCGTATCATAAATAACCTTATTGACGGTTTCCGTCTGAACATCCACCTCCACCTGTATATCATCAATTCTCGGATCGTAATTGTTGCGCAAATACTCCAAGGCCAAACGTATACGTGATTCAAAATTTTCCTTCATCGACTCATTCTTCACCTTGACCCGAATAATATTTTGCTCAATAGTCGGCACCATACCCTTCAAGGGATAATAGATAGTGGCTATTTCACGGAACAAGAGCTCAAACATGGTGCCCCAAGCCTCCTTAAACTTCTCATCCGTAGAGGAAATGCTTTGGGATGCCTCATTTTCCGCGGGGGTACTAGCGACATCAGTATCTGTAGGCTCTTCCGAAACTTCTGAAGCTTCTGGTTTAACCTCAACAACAGTGATATTATCAGAAACGGCTTCTTTCTTTTCCTCCAATGGCTCTGCACTATTCTGGCCAAGCTGTGAAGCTGGGGATGCGGTCTCCTCCGAAGGCTGTTCTATTGCTGTTGGTTGAGACATAGAAGATACGGGTTCCGGATCATGCACCAAATCACTGATTTTCGGTGTTTTTTTCACGGGAACCGTAATAGGAGGCACAAAAGTCTGGCTTGATTGCCTTGGTGCGGTTGAGAATGTTCCTTGAACAGCTGACCCCGCGTTTTGCTCGGATGAATCACTCCCGTGATTGCCTGACTTTAGTCGCCGCTGCCGCCCGGTGTTTCATGAACACATGGTTGGCATTGATTTTCATCAGACACAATTCTACCGACAGACGTTTGTTATTTGAAGTCTTATAATTGAAATCACACTCATTTGATAATTCCAAAGCTCTCAATAGCAATGTTTTATCAACATTTCGAGCTTGCATGGAATACTGTTCCTTGATACTGTCAGAAGCCTCCATCAACTTCACCGTGGAAGGATTCTGCGCCACCAACAGATTTCTGAAATGCTTGGCCAGACCTGAGATAAAATGCTGGGCCTCAAAGCCATTGGAAAGAATCTCATCAAAGAGCAGCAAAGCAGCCGAGGGGTCATCTCCAAGCAGGAAATTCACCATCTTGAAATAATTATCGACATCCAGCACATTCAGATTCTCGATAGTCTGCTTATAGGTGATATGTCCCCCTGAGAAACTGACAATCTGGTCGAAGATGGAAAGTGCGTCACGAAGGGCGCCATCTGCCTTGGCTGCAATCACGCGCAGAGCTTCTTCATCAGCCTCAACATTCTCACTTTTTGCCACATACTGCAAATGGCGGATAATGTCATTGTCATTAATACGCTTGAAATCATAAACCTGGCAACGAGAAAGAATGGTCGGAATAATCTTATGCTTTTCAGTCGTAGCCAGAATAAACTTGGCATAGGCAGGCGGTTCTTCAAGCGTCTTCAGGAAGGCATTGAAAGCTGCGGAAGACAACATGTGAACCTCATCGATAACATACACCTTGTATTTGGCACCCTGGGGAGCGATACGCACCTGTTCCACTAACGAGCGGATATCTTCCACCGAGTTATTGGAAGCAGCATCCAACTCATACACATTGAAAGAAGCCGATTCATTGAAAGCTCTACAAGAGTCGCACTCGTTGCATGGCTCGAAGTCCGCAGTCAATTGCTGGCAGTTCAGTGCCTTGGCAAAGATACGGGCGCATGTGGTCTTACCTACCCCACGGGGACCGCAGAACAGGAACGACTGCGCGATCTGGCCGGTCTTGATGGCATTCTTCAAAGTAGAGGTGATATGCTCTTGTCCCACCACGGAGTTGAAAGTCGTCGGGCGGTACTTACGGGCTGAAACGATAAAATTATCCATAAATAGCTGGTATAAAGATTCCTACTACGCCATGATGACACAAAAAATCATCATTTAAATTCTTGCAAAGATACAAAATTTTTTAATGTGCAAATGAGACAATGTGCTAATGTGCTAATTTTAATTAGCAAATTGGTTAATTAGCAAATTAGCAAATGATTTTGATGCGGGAATTTTTTGCGGGGGAGTCTCGGGCTGCGCCCTCGAGGGGAGCATGCTGTGCATGAGGGGGAGTCTCGCACTGCGTGCTCGAGGGGAGTCGAACCCTGTACGAGGGGAGTTTCGGGCTTCGCCCTCAAGGGGAGTGCTACGCAAAGACGATGAAATAGCGATATGAACACATGTAGGAACGCATCGAGTGCGTCCGCATCCGTGTACGTATGCGCACCTCTACGTAACCCTGAACGGAGAATATGTAGGGCTGTCATATTATGGCAGCCGCATATGGTAATAATTCAGTGCAGAACGGAGCCCCAATATTTCAAATTTATTGTATACCCAGCACCCTGTGTATCTGCAACGACAGGCGCCAATGGGGATGAGTCATCACGGCTTCAACACATGCGGCCATGTTGCACTGGCATTGAGTTTCATCAGGGTTGTAGCAAGGTTGCAAAAAACGATGTTTAGCCTCAATGGTATCGTATTGCGACAAGTCCTGCCCCAGATACACCACTTTCAACTCATCACAACGGGTCAGCACACATGGTTCGGCATCACCACCAGCAAAGGCGTTCTTCGGCGAAAACGTCACCCAGTCGATATTTTTGGGAAGTATACGGGTACCGTTGGTCTCTATCGCTATCAGCTTACCCGTTGCAGTCTTCAGCTCTGCCACAAAATTCTCATCAATAAACAAGGAAGGCTCGCCACCTGTCAACACTAACAAAGACGCATTAGGATACTTATTTACCTCTTCCACAATATCTTGCAGACTCATCATTCGTCCTTGCTGATGCTGCGTGTCGCAGAATTCGCAACGCAGGTTACAGCCACTGAAACGCACAAACACCGCAGGGGTTCCGCTATGGAAACCCTCGCCCTGCAAGGAACAGAAAATCTCGTTGATTTTATATACGCTCATAGGCTGATAAGCATTAATTCATCTTGAAGAAGTCAGACAAAGGTACAAAAAACACTTATTGAACCTAAATCAAAAATATCTATCAATCAATATTTTAATCAAAATTCTGCACCGCATCATCGGCAATGTAAGAAGCCTTGTTGTCACGCGACTCCCAGACATCGGCACGGTAGCAATTTGGCACTGTATCCACTATCCAACGAGCAAGATTCTCGGCAGTGGGATTGAAATCCAGTACTTCATTCAAGTTTCTATGGTCTATTCTCCCATGAATCAGGCGTTTAATCTCCGTAAAATCGCACACCATCCCATTGCTGTCCAATTCTTTGGCACGGCAATACACTTTCACAATCCAGTTATGGCCATGCAGATTTTCGCATTTGCTCTCATAATCCAGATACAACTGGTGGCAAGAGGAGATTTCCAAGGTTTTTCTTACGTAATACATTTCAGTTAATAGTTAATAGTTAACAATTAATAATTGACAGTTGATAATTGATAGTTGACAGTTTTAATGTTTGTTGAGCATTGGTAGTTGTCTGAAAGTCATTTGGTTTGTTATAATTAGAACTCATATTCAGTTTTGTCATCAATACCGGCGTCTTTCAAGGCTTGGATGCGTTCGCGGCAGGTACCGCACTTGCCGCAGTGTTTCTCACCACCTTTGTAGCAAGAATACGTCTCGGTGTAGTCCAGTCCCAAAGCCTTGCCATGCTCAGCAATTTCCTTCTTACTGAGGTAAGTGTATGGTGCCCAAACCTCGACATTCTCGTAGGTTCCCGCAGCCATCGCCGCCGACATGGCATTGACAAAACCCGGGCGGCAGTCGGGATAAATGGCATGGTCGCCAGCATGATTGGCGATCATCACGCGCTTCAGGCCGTTGCTCTCCGCAATGCCGCATGCAATGGCCAGCATGATGCCGTTGCGGAAAGGCACCACCGTCGATTTCATATTCTCATCATTATAGTTACCTTCCGGAATGTCTTCAGCCGTCATCAGCAAGGTACTCTTGAAATAGCGATGCATGAATTCAAGCGGAACGATGATATGCTTGATGCCCAAGCGTTGGCAATGCGTCACGGCACAGATACGCTCGCGGCCGTTCTGCGTGGAGCCATAGTCAAAGGTGATGGCCATAGCAATTTCGTCCTTGTACTCGTAGAGCATCGTGGTGGAGTCCATGCCTCCGGAGATAATGATTACCGCGTCTTTCGCCATAAGTTGATATTTACAAGTCCAAACTGCAAAGATACACATTATTTTTCGATTCACACGCATTTTCGCAACAGAATTTCACCCCAGATTAATTTATACAAATCTTTGTGCATTTGAAGAAATTTATGTAACTTTGCAAATTAATATTGATAATTTTTACGTAGAATAAATAGAAACAATATCAACACCATAACAAAATGAAAGTTAAAGATTTAGTAGAAAAGATGAACCTCACCGTGTTCTGCGGTGCCGACAATTTGGACAGAGAAATCAAGGGCGGATATGTTTCCGACCTGCTCAGCGATGTGATGGGCTTCGCCAAGGAAGGCGATGTTTGGGTAACCCTGCAAACCCACAAAAACGTGATGGCTATTGCCTCTCTTAAGGAGCTGGCTGCCATCGTTCTGGTAAAAGGCAACAAACCCGAAGACGACACCCTCGAAGCCGCCATTGAGGAAGGTATTCCAATCTTAGGCACCGACAAACAGACCTTCGAGACTTCCGGAATCATATATGAAATGCTGAAAAACTGAAAACTGAAAGTTATTATTTGAATTTTGAATTCTGAATTTTGGATTTCTTATTAAAGAAGGAGAATTTAAGCTCCCCTTGAGCACGAAGTGCGAGACTCCCCTTGAGGGCAAAGCCCGAAACTCCCCTCGAACGCGAAGCGTGAGACTCCCCTACCCATTAACCCCTAAAAACTCCCCCCTATCTTGAATATATACAAAGCAGACCTTCACACTCACACCTTGTTCTCGCCCTGTGGCGACTTGGACATGACACCCGAGTACATCATCGAGCTGGCACTACAACGGGGTGTGGACATTATCGGCATCACCGACCATAACGCCACCCGCCACTGCCGCCTGGCCGAACATTACTCGCATAACCGCAATATCTTTGTGCTCTGCGGTGCCGAAGTAACGACCAAGGAGGAAGCTCATGTTACTTGCTATTTTAAGAATCATGAACTTTTGGACGAGTTTCAGGCCTATCTGGACGAGCATCTGCCCAATATCCCCAACTCTCCAGACTTTTTCGGCGACCAAGTTCAGATTGACGAGGAAATGAATATTGTATATGAAGAGCCTCGACTGCTGACTTCCGGTTTGGATGAGCCCATCGAGAAAATCGCCGCAAAAGTGAAGGAACTGGACGGCATCTTCATTCCCGCCCACATCGACAAGCTCAAAAACAGCGTCATCTCACAATTGGGTTTCATCCCCTTCGATTTGCCCTACGACGCCGTGGAGATTTCGGAAAAAGGCGACAAGGAAAAAATGATTCAACAACACCCCTACCTCAAAGACAAAACCTTCACCCGTAGTTCCGATGCTCACATTCCCGACCGTGTAGGCATCGCTCCATGCTATTTCGAGATTGAGACACGCTCATTTGAGGAAATCCGCATGGCCCTGCATCAGGAAAACGGCAGAAGAGTATTACTAAAAGTTTGATTATGAATAATTTATCAATGCATATCATGGACATCCTGCAGAACTCAACCCGTGCAGGAGCCAAAGACATAACCTTGGAAGTGATTGAAGACAAGGCCAAGGACCAGCTGATACTTCGTTTTATTGACAATGGCTGCGGCATGGACAAAGAAACTGCCGAGCGAGTAATCAACCCTTTCTTCACCACCCGTACCACCCGTAAAGTCGGTCTGGGACTGCCGCTGCTAAAGCAGAATACTGAACGTACCGGTGGCTCACTGACCATCGACTCCGAGAAAGGCAAAGGCACTACTGTCACCGCCATTTTCGGACTGACCAACATTGACACTCCACCCATGGGCGACCTGGCAGGCACTGTGGTGCTCACCGCCTCCGCCTATCCCGATATCCACTTCATTTTCCATTACCAGCGCGAGGATGTGGACTATGTCTTTGACACCGACGAGGTGAACGAAGCCCTCGACGGCGTGTCCATCCAAGACCCGGAAATCATCAGCTATCTGAAAGAAATGATAGAGGAAAACATTAAATAGTGGAAAACTGAAAACTGAAAGTTGAAAACTAATAGTTTAACATTTACTCACCAACAGCGAAGCTCACTAACACGAAGTAATCATGCAAATAATTGACGGAAAGAAAATTGCGGCTGAGATTAAGGCCGAAATAGCCAACGAAGTGAAGGCTATGATTGACAAAGGGGAAGCCGCTCCCCATCTGGCAGCGGTCATTGTCGGTGATGATGGCGCCGCCCAGACCTACGTGGACAGTATCAAGAAGAACTGTCAGACCGTAGGCTTCACCTCCTCTATCTACCATTTTCCAGCAGACATCAAGGAGGAAGAATTCCTGAAAGCCATTGATTTCCTGAATAATGACATAGATATTGACGGCTATATCATCCAGTTGCCATTGCCTAAACACATCTCCAACGACAAAGTGCTGGCACATGTGGATCCCGCCAAAGACATGGACTGCTTCCATCCCGCCAATATGGGCAACCTGCTGTTGGGCAAGGACTGCTACAAGCCTGCCACCCCGCATGGTACTATGGAACTGATACGCCGCGCCGGCATCGAAACAGAAGGTAAAAACTGTGTGGTATTGGGCCGCAGCAACATTGTAGGCAAACCCTTAGCCATGATGTTAGCCCAGAAGGACGCTAACGCCACCGTCACCATTTGCCATAGTAAAACAAAGAACCTGAAACGCATCTGCGCCAAAGCCGACATATTGTTTGTCGCCATCGGCCAGCCCGAAATGATTACCGCCGACTATGTCAAAAAAGACGCTGTGGTCATCGATATCGGCATTCACCGCATTGAAGACCCCGAAAGCGAGAAGGGCTACCGCATCTGCGGCGATGTCAACTACAACGATGTGGCTGGCAAGTGCTCCGCCATCACACCCGTACCTGGCGGCGTAGGCCCCATGACCATGACCTGCCTGCTGATGAACACGCTGACTGCGAGGAAGAAGAAACAATTAACAGTTAATAATTAATAGTTAGTGGTTAGTAATTGATAATTATCAATTATCAATTATCAATTATTAATTGTAAATTATTAATTCTCAATCTTGTATGCAGCGTACTGAGAAGCCACTGGCTTTGGTATCCAGGAATATTTTAATGCTGGCATTATCATAGCTCATACCGAAGCTATAGGCGTAAGCAGCATCGTATTCTTTCGCACTCCAAAAATTGGCTTTGTAACCGAAATTGTTATAATGTTCGTAATTGTAAAATCCAGCGGGAAGGATACTAAATCCTGAAGCATTGTTAGACTGTTGATTATGACCCACCGTACACGAGTTGGGACTGGACTGCCATCCCTTTTCAGAAGCCAATGCCTGGGCAACCTGCTTCTGCATACCATCACCACACGACATGCCTAACAAAACCAGCTGATCCTCCAATTTTTCCCACTCATCCATCGTGGGTAAATGCCAACCTTTGGGACACACCGACTTCGCCGACCTCCATTCATACAGATATCCGTAAGTCTGCACATTGGCATAATTGCCATTAGGGTAATAATAATTGAGAATTTTCCCATCCCGACCATGGGTTGAACGCAGATTTTCCTTTAGCCAGCATTGGTTTCCTACCAATACCGTATGATAATTGTTTCCGTCATAATCCGTCACCTGTTTTTCCAAACACCTACGCTGGAGTTCAGACGTACTATGACTTTCGTTCACAGATTCTTCTGTCGAGACTGTGTTATCTTCTGGAGAAGGTCTGTCGGAATTTGAGTAATCCGAAACGTTTTTATGCTGAAAAGAAATTCCTTCAATCACGCATGCCTGCAACAAACAACAACAGAGAATGCCAAGCAATAAGAGTTTATTTTTCATAGAATAAAGTTATCATATCAATCTTCATATATCGGCATTTTTAATCCAAAGTGATTGTTTTTTCGAGTCGTATGTCCTGACTGGAAGCACCGAGCATCAAAGTATATTTTGACGGTTCAAAACGTAATCTACCCTCTTCATCCATGAAAGAAAAATCTTCCTTGGAAAGTTTTATCGTCACCGTTTTGCTTTCTCCTTTTTTCAGAAACACTTTCTCAAAAGCGATTAACTGACGCTCAGGACGCACCACCGAAGCTTTCTCCTGGCGCAAATACAGCTGTGCCACCTCTGCCCCATCACGGTCACCAGTATTCGTTAAAGTAAACGAAACCATCACCGAATCAGCCTTTTGAGCAACATTCATATCAGCAAATGAAAAAGTTGTATAACTCAATCCGAAACCAAAGGGATACAAAGGCTGGGCAGATTCGTCCGTATAATTGTTTCTATGATTTGCAACATTGTAATATACCGGCAATTGTCCCACCGAACGAGGATAAGAGACAGGCAGTTTTCCCGACGGATTGGCATCACCGAAAATGAGGTCGGCCAAGGCATTGCCGCCCTGTGCACCCGGGTACCAGGCATTGAGGATAGCCACATCGGATTCGTCCGCCCAGCTCAAGTCCAACGGACGTCCCTGTATCATCACCAGAACGACAGGCTGGCCCGTTTTCACCAAAGCTTCCAAGAGCTGTTGCTGATAGCCCATCAACGACAAGGTGGCGCGGTCGAAGCCTTCGCCAGATTCCATGTCACTCACCGTTTTGGCCGTCGCATCCGCTGCGCCGGTTTCCTTGTAGCTGGTACGGAAATCGCGGGCACTGGAGCCACCTAAGGCCACGATGACCACATCCGCCCAACGAGCAGTGGTCACGGCCTTGTCAATTTCATTCCACGACATATCACGGATGTCACAGCCCTTCACATAATGTATCTCGGCATTGGGCAGTTTGTTTCTGATGCCTTGCAGCAGGGTCACCACCTTGCCTTCGGCCTGCGGTGCAGTGTAATCGCCCAACATATTATACACATTGTCGGCATTGGGACCAATAACCGCCACACGCTTCACATCTTTAGATAATGGCAATAGATCATCATTCTTCAACATCACCACCGATTCTGTCGCTGCCTGACGGTTCAACTTATCAAAAGCGAAGCCTGTTTTAAATTTTTCATTATCCGAAAGATTAAAATCAGCATACGATTTATCAAACAAGCCCAACTTGAACTTATATCTCAGCACGTGTCTCACAGCCTCATCCAACTCATTTTCAGACACTAACCCTTCCTCCAAAGCCTGCATCAATGGCTGGGTATAGCAAGAAGCCCCAAGGTCGATGTCCACCCCGGCTTTCAGAGCCTGAACCGCAGCCTCTTTATAATCAGCCGCCATGCGAGAGCTCACCAAGCCGTTGATAGCATACAGGTCGGAAATCACCACCCCGTCGAACTGCCAAGCATGGCGTAAGATATTTTTTATCAACCATTTGTTGGCCGAACAAGGCACTCCGTCAATATCATTATAGGCGGTCATCACACCCCCGATTTCCGGGCCTTGTCGGAAAGGCAAGGAAAGCTGTGACAACAACTCACGGGTTCCCACATGCGACGAGGCCCCGTTGTGGCCGCCTTCCGACACGCCGTAAGCCGACAGGTGCTTCATTACCGGCAAAAGTTGGGCTGAAGCCAAGCCTCGGGCATACGCATCACCCATCTGAGCCGCCAACATCGGATCTTCGCCATAGCCTTCCTCCATGCGTGACCAGCGGGGATCACGGCAAACATCAACAACAGGACCGAAGGCCACGTTGGCGCCCTGCAAGGCCGTCTGTTTGGCTACCGCTTTGCCCAAATCGTTTTCCAATTGCTTGTTGAACGTGGAAGCCCTTCCCAAGCCTGTTGGAATCACTGTGGTACCAATAGCCATATGCCCATGGGGGCATTCTTCGGCCAAAAACAAAGGAATGCCCAAGCGGGTATGCTCACGCACCCATCGCTGCATAGCATTGCTCAACGATAACGCCAACTGCGGATTCAGGCCATTGTCAATAGTTTTCTCTGTCCACGGGTCAGCACGCATTACTGCCCATGAACCGCCAATCAACTTCTTGCCCATATCCTGCTCAAACTTATCGGTGAGACGCACCGACTGTCCATTCCGTTCGTAATAGCTCCACCCCATCGTCATGGCCAGCTGTCCGATTTTTTCCTCGGTTGTCATCTGCTGCAGCAAGTCCTCCACCCGCATGTCAACGCTCTGCGACGGATTCTCATATACATCGCAACGGCCATTCTTGTTCAAATCCTGATAAGTTGGCGCATCCACCGCAAACTTGAGAACAAAAGGCCTTTGACTATCCGAAAGTTCATACGTCAGACGCACACTCACCTTGCCATTTTCAACTCTGTAATATACAGGGCCTCTTCCGCTCAGCAGCTGCATTTTTGCCCCTTTAGCCGGTATATTTCCCGTCCAGGTCAGCATGGCATCTCGGGTACCGGGACATAAGGCATAGACATATTTGCCATCTTTCGAGGTGGTAAACCACAAATTATCGGCCTTATAATTACTTAAAGTCCGAGTGTTGTATATCGCTTCACCGTTAGCCTTCATCCATGCACCTATCTCTTCCAAAATCTTCACTACTTCTGGTTCTATCAAGCCCTGGGGCGTGGGACCGATACCCAAAAGCAAACTACCGCCTTTGGCCACGATTTCCATCATCATGCCGATAACTTCTTTTGCGGATTTGAACTTCGCATTGGGCACATAGCCCCAGTCTTTACTCAGCGGCACACAGGTTTCCCACGGATTAGCGAGCTGTTTTTCAGGAATCTGTTTTTCAGGAGTTTGGTAGTTCTCATACTCGCCCCCCACAGTACGGTCCACTATTAAAATGCCTGGCTGATTTTGACGGGCGATTTTCGCCACCTTGTCCATATCAATGTCCTCTTCAGGCGGACGCACCCAGCCTCCATCCAACCACAGAATGTCCACCTTTCCATAATTCGATGTTATCTCACCTATCTGATTATGAACATACTGCTTAAAGTTCTCCCAACGCTGCGGATGCTGATCTATTTTATAGTTTACATGACGATTTGGAGTGGCATAACGGCTCCACCAATAGTCCTGCGAATGCCAATCGGGCTTTGAAAAATAAGCGCCGATCATCATATTCTGCTTTCTGAAAGCCTCGAAAACATACTTCAAAGCATCAGCCTTGGAATTTTTAGCAAAAGGGCCTTTGGCAATGGAAAAATCACTGTATTTCGTGTCAAACAAGGCAAAACCATCGTGATGTTTGGTCGTAAACACAACATATTTCATGCCCGCATTACGAGCCACAGAAGCCCACTGGTCAGGATCAAAATCCACAGGATTAAACTCCTTGCTCAGGTTCCAATACCATTGCTTGTAATCATCGTAAGGGATGGTGCTGTCGCGCGGAATCCAGTCCTCATCCTCCGAACAGATGGACCATGATTCAACGATACCTGGCACTGCATACAGTCCCCAGTGGATAATCATACCGAATTTCAAATCTTTCCACTGCTCCAGTTTAGCCTTCACCTCAGGTTCTTTTGGTGCCACATAATGGGAGGCGTAATCCTGGGCAAAAACAGTTGCAGCATAAACTAATATCAACAAGATGGTCAATAGTCTCTTCATATCAGATAAGGATAATATAAACAGCAAAAATACAAAATAATGTTGAACAAACACGCACATTTACTCTCTAAAAAACAGTCTCAAAAAAATTTTCGAATGGCAGTTGCAGATTCAAAAAAAAGTTGTACTTTTGCACCCGCAAAAACGAGCCCAGGTGGTGGAATTGGTAGACACGCTACTTTGAGGGGGTAGTGGGAGTACTCCCGTGCAAGTTCGACTCTTGTCCTGGGCACCAAAAGCTCTGATTTCGGTCAGAGCTTTTTTAGTTAAGAGTTAATAGTTAAAAGTTAATAGTTAAAGGGCACAAATTCAAAATTCAAAATCCAACACTAACCTTTCTAACCTTTCTAACCTTTCTAATCCTTCCATCCTGTAATCCTGTAATCCTGTAATCCTGTAATCAATAGCACTCCCTTTGAGCACGAAGTGCAAAACCCCACTAACCACTGACACCTGACACCTGACCACTGACCACTGACCACTGACCACTGTAACCTGTAACCTATAAAACATGCCACTACCAACCAACGAGATACAACAAGAACGCGCCATCCTTATTGGCGTTTGCACCCCTTCGGTCACCCCTGAAAAAGTGAAGGAGTACCTGACGGAGCTGGCATTTTTGGTAGATACAGCAGGAGGTGTGCCAGACCGACAGTTCACGCAGAACCTGCCCTACCCTGATCCGAAGACCTACTTAGGTTCCGGCAAACTCAACGAGGTGCGCGATTACGTAGCCGAAAACAAGATAGATTTAGCTGTCTTTGACGATGAACTGACACCCTCACAGGCTCGCAATATTGAGAAAGTATTAGGTTGCAAAATCATGGACCGTACCCACTTGATTCTCGACATTTTTGCTAAGCGGGCACAGACGGCCCATGCCAAAGTTCAGGTGGAGTTAGCTCAGTATCAGTACTTGTTGCCACGACTTACCGGTATGTGGACGCACTTGGAGAAACAGCGAGGCGGTATCGGTATGCGCGGCCCCGGTGAAAAGGAAATTGAAACCGACCGCCGTATCATCCGCGACCGTATTTCATTGCTGAAAGAGAAACTGAAAGACATCGACCGACAAAAATCCACCCAACGCGGCAACCGTGAGAAGTTTGTCCGTGTAGCTCTGGTCGGCTATACCAACGTGGGCAAGTCCACCATGATGAACTTGCTCAGCAAGTCGGATGTCTTTGCCGAAAACAAGCTATTTGCTACCCTCGACACCACTGTACGCAAGGTGGTCATCAACAACCTGCCCTTCCTGCTCTCTGACACGGTTGGTTTCATCCGCAAACTGCCCCATACGCTTGTCGAGTCTTTCAAATCCACCCTTGATGAAATCCGTGAGACCGACCTGCTCTTGCATGTGGTGGATATTAGCCACCCCGAGTTCGAGGAGCAGATTGCCGTGGTAAACCAGACTCTGGAGGAACTCAACGCTGGCGGCAAGCCTATGATTCTCATCTTCAACAAGATTGACAACTATCATTGGATTGAGAAAGAGCCTGATGACTTGACTCCGAAAGAAAAATGTAACATCAGCTTAGAGGAATTGAAAGCCACCTGGATGGCGAAAAGCAAGCATAAGACCTTGTTTATTTCCGCTACAGAGAAGGAAAACATCGAGGAATTGAAAGAGGTGCTTTACGAGGAAATCAAGAAGCTCCACATTCAGATTTATCCGTACAATAATTTTCTGTATTAGGGGAGTCTCGCTTCGCTCAAGGGGAGTCTCATGCTACGCATTCGAGGGGAGTCTCGCTTCGCTTGAGGGGAGTCTCGCACTAACGTGCTCGAGGGGAGAATAGGGGGCTAAGAATTAAGAATTAAGAATTCAGAATTCAGAATTCAAAATGTTTAAGTTTAGAAGGTTAATTATCAATTGTCAACTGTCAACTTTCAGTTTTCAGTTTTCAGTTTTCAACTTCCTACCACTATCTCTCTCCTTTGGTGCAGTCGCAGAAGGAGGTGGTAAGGATGTTGGTTTTGGGTAGCAGTTTTTCCATTTTGTCCAATTCCGATTCCCGAATGGCCACTTGGCGCAGGTCGAAAATTTGCAGTGTTTCTGCCAAATTGGTGATAGATGCCGGCAAGACATACAGGGGATTGTCCCAAGCATCAATGATTTCCAGTTTAGTCAGTTGACCAATAGATTCCGGCAACTCATAGATTTTATTTCTGCTGATAACAAGACCCTTCAATTCCTTCATTTTTCCAATACTTTCCGGCAGACGCACCAAACGATTACTTCCCACATTCAAGTATATCAGCTTGTCTAATTCACAAATACGCTGATTAAGGACTTCCAACTTACATCCTTTCACGGTCAATTCACGCAGATTTTTCAGCTGAAAAATCTTTTCCGGCAAAGAATCCATTCTGCGTTTGTTCACCAATTTCAGCCTGTACGCCTTATCTACATTCATCAAGGCTTCATCAATGGACTTATAAACCGTACCATCATCATCCTGCGAATAGCCATAACGCACTTTCTGTGCATAAACGCCCACGCAGAGAGAGACCATCAACAACAGTAAAAAACTAATTTTCAAATATTTGCAGAATCTCATCTTTATCTTTTTTCAATTGACAGATTAAATCTTCCAGGCTGGCAAACTTTTTTTCTGGACGGATTTTCTTACCTATTTTAAATTTCACCTCGGCACCATAGCAATCTTCATTAAAATCAAAAATATTGATTTCCACTGTTTTAGACTGCAAGTCAAGGGTTGGCCGGGTACCCACATACAACATGCCATGATATAACATGTCATTGAGAATCAGCTCTGTGGCAAAGACACCTGTATCATTCAATAAATCAGGCGTATCAAGTTCAATATTGATAGTCGGGAAACCGAAAGTGCGGCCGTTTTGCAAACCTCTCACCACCTTGCCCGACAGCCATTGCCCATCATTCAAGGTCTGAGATAAGTTGCTCGATAAATGATATGCCAAAATCAAGTGTCAATTATTAATTTTCAAAGCCGACACGAGTAGAAATCTGGTATTTGTTGCGGTCGCTGGATGAACGTGCGATAAGCTCGCCCAGGAAGCCAGCCAAGAAGAGCATCAGACCAAATACCATAGCCAAGAGAGCAATATAGAATAGCGGTTGCTCCGTCACCTGGCGGAAACTCACCACATGTCTATGTAAATTGACCAATTTCTCGATAATCAACCAAATTGTGATGACAAAACCGACCAAGAAAGACACCGTGCCCCACAAGCCAAAGAAGTGCATCGGTTTCTTTCCAAATTTAGACACAAAAGAGATAGTCAACAGGTCGAGGAAGCCATTCACAAAACGGTCCCAGCCGAACTTCGTCACTCCGTATTTTCGCTTCTGATGGTGTACCACCTTCTCCCCTATCTTATTGAAGCCAGCCCATTTGGCGATGACGGGTATATAGCGGTGCATTTCGCCATAAACCTCAATAGACTTCACCACTTCCTTACGATAGGCCTTCAGTCCGCAGTTGAAATCATGCAAGTAAATACCTGACATTCTTCTGGTTGTCCAGTTAAAGAACTTGGATGGTATATTCTTCGCTAATTTGGAATCATATCTTTTCTGTTTCCAGCCAGAAACCAGATCATAACCCTCTTCGGTGATCATGCGGTACAACTCCGGAATTTCATCAGGACTGTCTTGCAAATCAGCATCCATGGTGATGACCACATCGCCTTGGCAGGCCTCAAAGCCCACATTCAAAGCAGCTGATTTACCATAATTTCTTCTGAAACGGATACCTTTTACAGCCGGATTCTTAGCCTGCAATTCCTCAATGATTTTCCAGGAGTCGTCAGTGGAACCGTCATCCACCATCACTACTTCGTAAGAAAAATGGTTTTCATTCATCACCCGTTCAATCCAGGCGCACAATTCCGGCAGAGATTCTGCCTCGTTCAATAAAGGGACTATTACTGAGATATTCATATTTATAATGTGCTAATTAGTTAATGTGCTAATGTGCTAATTTTATTAGGGGAGTTTCGCACTTCGTGCTCAAGGGGAGTGATGCTTCGCATCAGGGGAGTCTCACACTAAAGTGCTTGAGGGGAGCTATATTAATGGAATTTTTGCTTGCATATTGTATTTTTTGAATTTTGAATTATGAATTTTGAATTCTATCCACTGACTCCTGACCACTGCCCCCTGACCCCTGATCACTTTTTTCTGCTGTTTCTTCTTTCTTTTTCGTCAGGTAAAGGGCAACAAAGATAGAGAGAAAGAGTCCGTAGAGCAATACCGAGAATGCGTAGGAAAGAGAAACGGGAAGAATCGAAGTATAGTGAGGTATTTTGTCTTTCTGCATTTCGTATGCTTCATCCAGCAGGTTAAGCTGCTCCATATTGTTTCGGGTGTTGTTGACCAGCATAGATAAAGACTGATAGCAGTTATCATTCGTATTGTCGATGGCCAGGAGATTCTGGTAGACATCCTGAAATTGATGCTGGGCGTATGCGGCAAAGCCTGCGTATGTGCTGCCCAGAGAGTCTTTTCTGAAGCCCAACTGCACACGATCATTGTACGCCTGCAGCATTTTATCCATCCGTTCACGGGTCCAGTCGGCACAAGCCGTGTCAATCATATCCTGCTGTACCATAGCAGTGTAGGTTGATGTCATCATCGAGTCTGTCTTATGCAGATAAAGCTTTGCCATATCTTGCGAAACCGTATCTTTCTCCAGTTTTGCATAAAACAGTTCCACATTCCGTTGGTTCAGGTGTTGCAAACCTTCTTTATCAATGAACTTATAATGAATCAGCATATAAGCGAACACCACCACAAAAGCCACTGCGGTGACAGAAGCCCCCACACCGAAAGCTTTCGGAAAGCGGATATAACCGTCCGTCAAATCATCACGGTATTCTTTAATACCCGCATACAGAAACAAAATAATGACAATCAACAGCAGCAGACTGAATACAGCACCCGCGTCATAATTGATATCTCGGGCCGCCATTTTCACCAATTCACACACAGCCAACGCTGCGCCCAGCAAGGCACCCCACTTCAAAGCCACCGTTATAAGAGTTTTTTTCATTCTGAAAGAATTAATCTGCAAAAATACAAATTAATTAGCAAATGAGCAAATTTGTAAATTAGCAAATTAAATTTTGAATCATATTTGCGTTTCCATCTCGGCTGCCATGATATGACAGCCCTACTTCCTGCGGCTGCCATGATATGACAGCCCTACAATAATCCCTGTAACCTAACACCTAAACACTCAACACTTTCAGCACGTTGTCACGATAGCTGGGTCCCACAGGCAGCTCCACACCAGCTACGGTGACACTGGCAGCATCCGCCATCTCCACATGATTTAGCGAGACAATAAATGACCTATGAATACGCAGGAACTTACCCTTCGGCAATTCCTCCATCAAATCTTTCAACGAATACAGCGCCGTAATATTACGCTGTAGGGTATGGAAAGTAACATATTCCTGCTGTCCGACCACATAAAGTATATCGTCAAACCTAACACGATACAACTTACGGTCGGCCTTTATCACCATATAATCCGAGCGTTTCTCAAGCGAAGAAGGCTGAGACTCTGGTTTGAGCTGTGGATATGATTCAGATTGAGATTGAATCTCAGATTCCGACTGCAGCTGGGATTGAGATGGTGTTTGAGCGGTCCTAAGCAATTTAAGACGTTCTATGGCCTTGTTTATCGCCTTCACAAAACGATTAAACGGGATGGGTTTCAACAGATAATCCACGACACCTAAATCATAACCTTCAAGGGCATATTGCGAATATGCCGTCGTGAAAATAGTACTGGGTTTGTATGGTAAATTCTCCACGAACTCCACTCCTGTCATTTCCGGCATCTCAATATCCGTCAACAAAATATCAATTTTCTCACGCTGCATCACTGCCATTGCACTCATCGCATTGGCACACGAATCCACCAGCTTCAGCATGGGCAATTTCGACACATAATCCTCGAGCAGCGTGCGCGCCAAATGCTCATCATCCACTATCAGCACGGCATATTGTTCCACTTCAGCGGTGCTGTCGTTCATCTGCATATTCGATATATCTGTCATCTCAATTTCAAACTTAAATAGACCTTGAAAATCTGATTTTTCTCACCCATTTCCAAAGTATAAACATCTGGATAATAAATATTTAATCTTTGCTCCACATTATCAATGCCTATACTGTTTTCTTTCGTACCCTCACGTGAGACATGCGTTTTGGAGACACTGTTTTCCGCATCAAACTGAAGCAAGCCATCTTTAATCTCCAAATGAATATGGACGAAGCCCTCTGGATTGGTAGCCAAATCACTATGAGTAAAACAATTCTCTACAAAAGGTTGGATCAGCAGCGGCGCTATGAAATAACCCGTGGAATCAAGTTCACTTTGGTACGAAATCTGTTCCGAAGAGCCAAATCTGAAAATCTGGAAATCAATATAATTCTGCATATAAGTCAATTCCTGTTCTATTGACACTTTTTCTTGTTGACCGAAATCAGTCACATAGCGCAACATATCCGACAACTTCATCAGGGCATCGGGAGCGATATCATTTTTAGTATAGACCAATGCATAAATATTATTCAAAGCATTGAACAAGAAATGAGGATTTATCTGTGACTGCAACAATTGCAGTTTCATCAGTTTCTGTTCCTGTTTCAGTTCCTCGGTTTGTGTCATCACGAAATTAGAATATTTGTAGATGGCGATACAAAGAGCGAAAAGATTGATAATAAACACCTTAAGAAAATGAGCCAGATTTATAAAAGGTTGATAATCGCTACTGTATCTCGGACGACGGGCGACAGGCACATACAGATGAATGAGGTACTCGATGCCAAACAGCAGATGGCAAGAAAAAATCAGGATAATTAAAATCACGACAAAGCGAAGGACCTTGTTATGCAAGGCCCGTGGAGTTTTGATCAACAACCAACAAAAAATCTGGTATAGTATGGCAAAGCACAGGGTATCGACCGTGGCATAAATCAGTGACATTACAATATTCACCCGACTACCGTTGATAAACACCGCCAAGAACACCAGCAAATAGATAAAAAAATGCGAGTATTTGACGACGAACCTGTTGAATTTCACATTGACCATAGCAAACTAAAAAAATAAAACAACAACTGATTAATGGATTTCCGATACCGTTTTTTCAGGATAATGGTCAGAGATAAAAGGTTTTCTATAGTTTCCAACCAGAGTTTTGAATATCAAAGCTTTACAATTTTTAATAAGGATATGATCTATGACAATATTATTGGGTACGGCGCCATAACCATTGAAAATACCCCTATTATCCATATCTTTAGCAACTTTTCTGGTCTCTTTCATAGACTTCTTCATAGGAGCAAAGATAGCATTATTCATATCGCTTTATTTTTCTGTGCAAAGGTAAGAAAAATACTTGGAATCCATCAAAGCAAAATAGAACATTGAAAAAAAATCGTATCTTTGCAAGATATAATAACAACTATATTTTCCTGCACAATGAAAATAGAAGGACAGATCGTAGATATCGTTGCCCGGGAGATTTTCCAGGGATCGATAGAATTCGACAATGGCATTATCACCGCCATAAATCGTCATGAAACCCATAGTCAGCAGTATATTTTGCCAGGCTTTGTGGATGCGCACAACCACATAGAAAGTTCGATGTTGCCCCCACGCGAGTATGCCCGTATAGCCCTGCGCCATGGCACCATTGCCACCGTTTCCGACCCACACGAGATTGCCAATGTCTGTGGCAAAGAGGGTGTGCGTTTCATGCTGGATGAAGCGGACCAGAGTCCTTTGAAAATGTGTTTCGCTGTTCCCTCTTGTGTACCTGCGACACCCCTATGCACAGCCGGTGCCACCCTTGACGCTACAGCCGTTACCGAACTGCTGGAAGACCCTCGCATGTATGCACTGGCCGAGATGATGAACTTTCCCGGAGTAGTCAACAAGGATGCTGACTGCCTTGCCAAGATTGAAGCCGCACATCGCATAAACAAGCCCGTGGATGGTCATGCACCCCTCGTCACAGGTGAAAATCTGAAAAATTACGTAGCAGCCGGCATCACTACCGACCATGAGGTCAACAGTTTGGCAGAGGGAGAAGAAAAAATTGCTTTGGGTATGAAAGTTCTCATCCGCGAAGGCAGTACCGCCCGCAATTTCAACACACTGCACCCACTCATCAGCCAGCACAAAGATATGCTGATGTTCTGCACCGACGACCTCAAGGCCGTTGACCTGCTCGAAGGCCACATCAACAAGCTGCTGCGAAAATGCCTGTACCTGGGCTACGACCTGTTCGATGTACTGCAAATCGCCACACTGAATCCAGTGAGACATTACCATATTCCTATGGGCCTGCTGCAAATCGGAGATCCCGCCGATTTCATCATTTGCACCGACCTCAAAAACTTCTCACCCACAGCCACCTACGTTGATGGCCATAGGGTTGATGATCTTCCCTACCAGTCAGTCCCAAAACTACTCAACAACTTCAAAACAGAGCCTATCAGTGTCAGTGATATTGCCGACAATATGGAAGGCAAAGAAATGTTTGATGTTATCCAAGTGGTTGATGGTGATTTATATACGCCACATATCAAACTGTCCAGAGAGAACATGGACCAAACCCAAAAGATTGTGGTCATCAACCGATATGAAGCCAAAGCTCATATCGGCATCGGCTATATCAGGGGCTTCGACATTCAGGATGGTGCACTGGCTCAGAGCATTGCCCACGACAGTCACCACATTATCGCTACCGGTAGCAGTGATGAGCTGATCGTCAAGGCAGCAAACGAATTAATTCGCATGAAAGGCGGCATTGTGGTTGCCGACCCCAACAAAATCAGCTCGCTGGCACTACCCATTGCAGGCCTCATGTCCAATAATCCCATTGACGAGGTGGCCACTGCTCAGCAACAACTCATCACCCATCTTCGCATGCTTCGCTGTCCCTTGATGTCACCCATCGTCGCCCTCAGCTTTATGCAACTCATTGTCATCCCTGAGCTCAAAATCACAGACCAAGGACTGTTTGATGTGAAGGAGTTCAGATATATTTCAAGAAGTTCCACCTCTGAATTTTGAACTTTGAATTCTGAATTCATAAAAAAAGGCGAACTCATTGGTCCGCCTTAAATTTATCGTTTCTAACTTATTCTTCTTTCTTGTTGAAGAAAGCGAACTTGCCTTCTTCCAGAGAGTCCACCATGATGGTTTCATCGGTCTTCAATGTGCCGCCCAAGATAATCTTCGACAACTCGTTCAATATCTTTTTCTGGATCACTCGTTTCAACGGACGGGCACCATACACCGGGTCGTAACCCAACTCTGCCAACTGGTCGAGAGCGTATTTGGTGAATTCAACTTTGATGTTCTGCTGTCCTAACAAGTCGTTCAACTGGTTGACTTGCAGCTTAATGATATTCTTGATTTCACGTTTCGACAGCGGCTGGAACATCACAATCTCATCCACACGGTTGATAAACTCCGGCTTCAAGGTCTTCTTCAGCAAGTCAATAACTTCGGCTTTAGTCCGCTCAAAGACTTCTTCGTCAGAATAATTGTCCCTATCAGCATAATTATCCTGAATGATATTGGAGCCCATATTGGAGGTCATGATGATGATGGTGTTCTTGAAGTCGGCGGTACGCCCCTTGTTATCAGTCAGACGGCCATCGTCCAGCACCTGCAACAAGATATTGAAGATATCAGGGTGAGCCTTCTCAATTTCGTCAAAAAGCACCACTGAATATGGTTTCCGACGCACTCTTTCAGTCAACTGGCCACCTTCATCATAGCCCACATAGCCTGGAGGCGAGCCAATCAAACGTGATACCGAATGACTTTCCTGGAATTCGCTCATATCAAACCTGATCAAGGCATCTTCGGTATTGAACAAATACTCTGCCAAAGCCTTAGCCAGCTCGGTTTTACCCACACCGGTCGTACCCATGAAGATAAACGAGCCGATAGGACGCTTCATATCTTGCAGGCCTGCCCTACTCCTACGGATAGCATCGGCGATAGCGCTGATAGCCTCATCCTGTCCCACCACACGTTTGTGCAGTTCCTCTTCCAGATTCAGCAGTTTAGTACGCTCGCTCTGCATCATCTTGCTCACAGGAATACCCGTCCAACGAGCCACCACTTCGGCAATATCATCTGCTCCAACTTCCTCATCAATCATAGCATTATCAGCTTGTATATTGGCTAATTCCGCCTGCAATTTCGCAATTTCATTTTCCTCATTCTTGATGAGTCCATATCGCAACTCAGCCACACGACCATAATTGCCCTGACGCTCCTGATTGATAGCCTCTTGCTTATATTCTTCAATTTTGGCTTTCTTATTCTGAATGCTATCTACGATACTCTTCTCATTACGCCATTTGGTGGCAATCACATTACGTTGTTCTTGCAACTCGGCAATAGTCTTACTCAACTGAGCCACTTTTTCTTCGGCATTTTCACGCTTAATGGCTTCGCGTTCAATCTCCAACTGTCTGATTTTACGTTCAATCTCATCCAATTCCTCCGGCACTGAGTTGATTTCCATTCTCAGTTTAGAGGCAGCCTCATCAATCAAGTCGATAGCCTTATCGGGCAGAAAACGATCAGTAATATATCTTTGAGACAGTTCCACTGCCGCAATGATAGCCTCATCAAGAATACGCACCTGATGGTGAGTTTCGTAACGTTCCTTCAAACCCCTCAAAATAGAGATAGCTGAATACTTGTCAGGTTCATCAATCACCACAGGTTGGAAACGACGGGCCAATGCCTTATCTTTCTCGAAGTATTTCTGATACTCATTCAAGGTAGTGGCGCCGATAGCACGCAGTTCACCACGAGCTAAGGCAGGTTTCAATATGTTGGCGGCATCCATAGCACCTTCACCTGAACCACCGGCACCCACCAGGGTATGAATTTCATCGATAAACAGGATGATTTCACCATCTGCGTCAATCACTTCCTTAATCACACTTTTCAAACGCTCCTCGAACTCGCCCTTATACTTGGCACCGGCCACCAGAGCACCCATATCTAAGGCATACAGCTGCTTGCTTTTCAGGTTTTCAGGAATATCACCACTTACCAGACGGTGGGCTAAACCCTCGGCAATAGCAGTCTTACCCACACCCGGTTCACCAATCAGAATCGGGTTGTTTTTGGTACGACGCGACAAAATCTGCAGCACCCTACGAATCTCCTCGTCACGACCAATAACAGGATCCAATTTACCCTTACGGGCAGCTTCATTCAGGTTAGTGGCAAACTTGTTCAGCGCATTATAAGTATCCTCGCTGGTGGAGCTGGTAGCCTTACTACCCTTCCGCAATTCCTGGATGGCCATTTTAATACCTTTGTCGGTCAGACCGGCATCCTTCAGAATCTTAGAAGCTTCATCATTAGCTGCAAAGATACCATAAAAAAGATGTTCAAGAGAAACAAACTCATCCTTCATTTCCTGGCTCAATATCATAGCCTTCTGGATAGCTGTCTGCACTCCATTTGACAGATACTGGTCTCCACCAGACACCTTTGGAATACTTTTGATTTGCTTATCCACAATCTGGCCAATCAATTTAGGATCAGCTTCTTGTTTCTTGATGATAAAAGGAATAACATTCTCGTCCGAGTCGAGAATAGCTTTCAGTATGTGCAAGTTATCGATCTTCTGCTGCTGATTACTCATGGCAATCATCTGCGCATTAGCGATAGCTTCCTGTGTTTTAATTGTTAAATTATTCATGTTCATGGTTGTCAAATTTTAAAGTTACGCTTATATAAGAGCAATAACTTTGCCAAAGACGGCAAACTGACAAAATGACATGAATAATTTCAGAAGGATGTAAAAATCAGAATCTTGCGCCAATTCCAACCTTAACAATGGCATCATAGCCCGCGTTCAGCTCAAACAAGCCATAAAACTTCTTTCCGACATTCACACCGAAAGCAGTTATATTGAAAGCAAAGAGAAAATTGTTATTTTCACCTTTCTCCGAACCCGTTTTGCTATCATAGTAAGTTGTACCCGAAAACAAATAGGCACAGCCAACATCCACACCGGAATAGAGTCGCACCCAAGGACGGTTAAGGTAGGTAAATCTTACACTGGGCATCAGCGACACCAGCGCATAGTTGTCAACCGCAGTCATCACGGTACGCAAAGTATCCGCATAATGTTTTGTTTTCGCCAATTCCACGGTGGCTTTGACACCAACCTGACACCATGGTTTCACCTGATAATAATAATGAATACCATATACTCCATGCATTTTCAGCTCTACCGGCTGATGCGAGAAGGCACTACCCAAAGCGCTGAAAAAACCAATGGTGCCATAACCAAGCACACCTACAACGGAAGTAGGTCCAGCATCCACACCTATTTCATTCCGCAAATCACTATGGGGTTTCTGTGCAAACACGGCGTGGCAAAAACATAACAAACACACCACAAGAAAGATTTTTTTCTTGCCCTTCATATAACTCACAAAATATTATATGTCAATAATTTATTTCTTTATCAGCTTACCAAAGAGGCCACCAAGAACTTTTCCCACACCGGAACCCGAATTGGAGGAGCTACCACCAAGCAACGATCCAAGGATACTGCCGATATTGCCAGTAGAGAAATTCTTTCCTAAAACCGAAAGGAGATTCGGGGCAATTGACGCCAGAATATTGGAAACCTGATCGTTGGAGGTTCCTGTCTGTTTACCCAGTGAAGCAATCACCGAACTCAAATCACCACCAAAAACCTTTGAAAGAATCTTTTTACCATCTTCAAGATTTATAGCCAATGACTGACCGGCATGATCACCAAGAGCTTGTGTCAAGGCGGCAGCACCAGCTGATGTGGATGAGTTTTTCTGCATAGCACTCAGGAACTTTGGAATAGCAGCCTGAATTACAGACATAATTTTTGAACCATCCAGATTGATGTTTTTACTGATTTCACCGATCATATCATTGCCAGTGAGTGCGCCGATAATTTTACTTAAATCCATAATTTGTTAGTTTTAATAAATTGATTATTTCTATGGCAAAATTACATAAAAATATCAATTAAAAAACAAAAAAAAGAGACGCAAACAAAATATTGCGTCTCTCTTTTCGGACTAGATTATAATGTCCTTACATTGTATTCGTTTAGTTACAGATTAATGGACTTCTTCAAAATCCACATCCTGGACTTCCGACTGGTTGCCATTGTTGCCACCAGCCTGGCCTTGTGAGCCGGCACCAGGATTAGCGCCCTGATTAGCACCTCCGAAGTCAGCTCCGGGGGCACCGCCACCCTGCTGGTACATCTTGGCAGAAGCAGCCTGCCATGCGCCTTGCAGTTCGGCAGTAGCAGCGTCAATACCTGCGATGTCCTTCTTGTCGTGAGCTTCTTTCAGCTTAGCGGCAGCGGCTTCAATCTTAGCCTTATCGTCAGCAGGAACCTTGTCGCCGAATTCCTTCAGCTGTTTCTCAGTCTGGAATACCAGGCTGTCGGCAGCATTCAGTTTGTCAATTTCTTCCTTGGCTTTCTTGTCGGCTTCGGCATTGGCTTCAGCTTCAGCTTTCATTCTCTTGATTTCGTCATCTGACAAACCTGAAGAAGCTTCAATTCTGATCTTCTGTTCTTTTCCGCTGGCTTTGTCCTTAGCGGTCACATTCAAGATACCATTGCTATCGATATCGAAGGTTACCTCAATCTGAGGAATACCTCTCATGGCAGCGGGAATACCGTCCAGGTGGAAACGGCCGATACTCTTGTTCTGTGCAGCCATAGGACGCTCGCCTTGCAGCACGTGAATCTCAACAGAGGTTTGGTTATCAGCAGCTGTGGTGAAGGTTTCGGTCTTTTTGGTCGGAATAGTGGTGTTAGCCTCAATCAGCTTGGTCATCACGCCACCGAGAGTTTCCAGACCTAAGGACAGCGGGGTAACATCCAACAAGAGGATATCGGTCACATCACCGCTCAACACACCACCCTGGATAGCAGCACCCACGGCCACCACTTCGTCGGGGTTAACACCCTTTGAAGGTACTTTGCCGAAGAAGTCTTCAACAATCTTCTGGATAGCGGGGATACGGGTAGAACCACCCACCAAAATCACTTCGTCAATGTCAGAGGTTCTCAAACCTGCGTCTGCCAAAGCTTTCTTACATGGTTCGATAGTAGCACGGATCAAATCATCACAGAGCTGCTCGAACTGGGCACGGGTCAAAGTTCTTACCAAGTGCTGCGGCACACCATCGATAGGCATAATGTACGGCAGGTTGATTTCGGTGGAGTTGGAGCTTGACAGCTCGATTTTAGCCTTTTCAGCGGCTTCTTTCAGACGCTGCAGAGCCATTGCGTCTTTTCTCAAGTCAACATTATAGTCTTTCTTGAATTCTTCAGCCAACCAGTCGATAATCTTGTGGTCGAAGTCATCACCGCCGAGGTGGGTATCACCATTGGTTGATTTTACTTCAAACACGCCATCACCGAGTTCCAGGATAGAGATATCAAAGGTACCGCCACCGAGGTCGAAAACGGCAACTTTAGAGTCAGATTTCTTCTTGTCCAAGCCGTATGCCAAAGCTGCGGCAGTAGGTTCGTTGATAATACGTTTTACTTTCAGACCGGCGATTTCACCAGCTTCCTTGGTAGCTTGACGCTGTGAGTCGCTGAAGTATGCGGGCACGGTGATAACGGCTTCCGTCACTTCTTGTCCCAGATAATCTTCAGCGGTTTTCTTCATTTTCTGAAGAATCATAGCGGAGATTTCCTGAGCGGTATAAGAACGGTCGTCAATCTTCACTTTCGGCATGTTATTGCCAGCTCTTTCCACAGTGTAAGGAACACGTTCCACTTCTTTCACCACACGGTCGTAAGTTTCACCCATGAATCTCTTGATAGAGAAGATGGTTTTGGTAGGATTGGTGATAGCCTGACGTTTGGCTGGGTCACCCACTTTTCTTTCATTGTCACCCACAAAAGCGACGATAGATGGTGTAGTTCTTCTGCCTTCGCTGTTCGGTATGACCACTGGTTCACTACCTTCCATAACGGCTACACATGAATTGGTAGTTCCTAAGTCGATTCCAATAATTTTTCCCATAGTTGTAAGTTTTTAATTGTTATTATTATTTTTTACTTTCTGATTTTATTGTCGTCCTCACAAACGACACTGGCCAAATAGCAATTATTATGCCAAAAACAGGGGACAGGTGACAGGTTGCAGGTTTCAGTTGATAATTTACAATTAACAATTAATAATTAACAGTTACCATACTTTACAACAAACTGATTTACAACAAATTAATCAACTAATTCGCTAATTTACGCATTAATTAGTTTGCTAATTTGCTAATTTACTAATTTGCTAATTAAAGACTGACATTTTGTCATACAAGACATAAAAAAAGGAAGGCCGTTCAGCCTTCCCTATATTATTAAATCATGAAATAAGTTCTTTTTTTTTCTTTTAGAATTCCCAGAGGTCGCTTTCGTAAGTACGAAGTTTCTCAGTGATTCTTTCAGATTCAATCATCTGGTCACGAGCATTAGCAATGTAATCGGAGATCTGGCGATCATACACATTGTCTTCTGCATAGATGTAACCATTGAAATCTCTCTTGAAAGTCAAGAGGTCGTCGTATGACAATCTCTGAGCATTATTCTTGGTGTTAAAGACTTCCTGTTTTACCAAGAAAGGTCTCAGTTCTTCATAATAGATATGTCCCAGACGTCTGCGGGTCTTCTGAGCTCTGACATTATCTTCGTCACCCATATCCTCATCATCATAATTGTTGCTGTTTGGGTTATCACGTTCAAACTCGAGGATAGGTTCGAGCTCAAGAATACGAACATAATATTTGGAAGTCTGTTTGTCGAAATACCATACTTCCTTGATATTATAGGACATAATATCCTTAGCCTCGAAGCTCTCATGAATCTCCTGATAATCGATCACATCACCACTTTCAGGGTCAACGATAGGCACCTGTCGTGTCTGTGACAACGAATTTTGCACTTCCTCTCTGCTGTAAGGAATAGTGCAGAACTCATCATTATAGATAGGAAGAGCATCTGCATTATCGGGATTAGCGAAGTCGATGGCATCAAAAATGGTCTGTGCCAAACTTCTCCAAGTACCCTTCACTTCAGTCGGGAAATACAACGGATGGTTCTTTTTGTCACGCAGGTCGATACGGCGCCAGATAACGTGATAGTACATCACATCTGCTTGACGCTGATGAGCGAACGGAACGGGTTCCGAGAACTCTCCAGTATTCACCTGTGTCCATGGGGTCTCAACGGGTTTACGAACCGGCTGAGCCATGGTGCTGCCATCAAATTCACCATCTTCCTGTGCAAAAGCAAAGGCAGCGGTAAAAAGGGCAATTAATAATAAACTGAACTTTTTCATGATATAATTTTTTTAGTTTATTTGATACGAACTGTGATTTCGTCCAAAGTTCTCTGACCAGCTTCGCAAGAAGCTTTAATGCCAGTAAAGATAATGGTTGTACCAGAACCTGACTTAGCGATTTTTTGTTTAACAGCCTCGCTGAAGTTAGCACCAGTACATGTCAATGGGTTATCCTCATAACCTTTGGAGATGAAAATCACCTGATATGAGTTGATAGTCCATTTCAAGTCGTATGCGAAATCATCACCCATAGCGGCTCTGATGAACGGGTTGGCTGTCAATTCGGTTTTACTTCTCTTACCACCTCTGATATTTGCACCGATGGTAGCGCGCGGGTCAGGAACACGTTTCACACGGAAAGTAGTTGAACCCATAGCTTGTGTTTTACCACCTAAATTAGCGCTTACCGTAGCTTCCACAGTTTTACCAATCAAAGAAGCGGGAACTGAGATGTTGAATTTACCAGCTTCAGCACGTGTCACACCACAACCCGGGAAATTCACTGACAACTGGTCAGGAGCAACCGGAGCTGACACAGATACCGGGTTAGCGATACCAGCATACAACACATTCATCTTTTCAGCTGAAATAGTTGCAGAAGGTTTCACCACCATGTAACGGTCACTGAATGAATAATATTGGTCGGTTCCATCAGGAGCTTTGATCTTGATCAAACCGGCATATCTTTGCTCACCAATACCACCAGCGCCGAGTTCCAGTCTTACCAAACCATTTTCACCCTCTAACTTAATAGCACCATCCAATTGGGCCTCTGTCAAAGTGTCAACACCTGTTTTATAATAAACTTCAGGAGTTGATTTGGTATCGTATGCAGAAACGATGATGTCGGCAGTATATTTATCACCGGTGAACACCATACGGGAGTTCGGGATGGCACGACCTGACACATTGTCAAATTTGAAGTCACTTGCACTGATAGAGTTCTTTACATACTCCAACATTTTGGATTCAGCGTTACGAACTTCACCTTCAGTGGTATTAATCAAGGTGACTGCAGCACTCATGATAACATCATAGAAGTTGTGTTCTTCCCAAGACTGGGTCGTTGCGCCTTCTTTGCCTTTGTATGTTTGTTCTACATTCAAACCAATAGTTTTGGCCATAGCCTCACGCTGAGCAGGATTATCTACCAATGACAAAATTTCAGCTTTATATTTAATAATAGCTTCTTTCATCTTTGTGGCATTTTTCTGCTCAATCATGAACTGAGTAGGTTTGCTTCTTTCATCCTTAGACTGGATAGTAGCCACAGTTTTAGGCTTACCTTCTTTATCCTCGTAAGTGTTATCCACATAGATAATCAAATCTTTTTTGATTTTCTCTATTTCATTGATCAAAGCATCGGTTTTCTGCTTCAGTACCATAGCTTTTTGCTCGGCGTCTTTTACTTTTTCAGCTCCCAAGATGGCCTTCTGACCTTCCAACCAGGAGTAGTCACTTTCATTTTTAGCCACAGTATTGGCCGTTGATGAGACCATGGTATCATCAACCAAACTGAAGGCTTCAATGATATCTTTAGACACATTCAATGCCAACATAGCGGTCAGCACCAAATACATCATACCAATCATCTTTTGCCGCGGGGTTTCCGGACAATTTGTTGCACCCATATTACTTTTTTATTTTTTGATTAACAGATTAATTGAGTTTAGAGATTAGTTGACTACATATTAGTACTCATAGCAGCAACCATCTTGCCGTATACGTTGTTCAGTCTGGCCACATTCTTAGTCAATTGGTCAACTTCTTTCTTGTACGTTTCAACATTGCTCAGAGAAGCGTTCAAGTTGTCAGCGAAGTTGTTCATGCTATCCAAAACAGACTTGTTAGCTTTTGCCATAGCCTCAGTATTCTTCATCTGGGACTCATACATAGTATTGATTGAAGTCAGGTTGTGGTTCAACTTGTTCAATTGTTCATTGTAGGAACCAGTATCGCTCTTCAAAGCCTTAGTGGTTTCTTCATAAATAGTAGCCAGATTACCCACTGCACTGGCAGCTTTTTGAACATTCTCCAGATATTTTTCAGAAATAGTTGAATCGGTATCCAAAGATTTGGAAGTCTTATCATATTGAAGGGTAAGATTTCTCACAGATTCTGCGGCTTTCTTCAAGTTATTCACATAACCATCGGTAGCAGCGGTAGCGTCAGCAGCACCAGCCAATTTATGAGCATTGTCGCTCAAATTACGCATACCAGAAGCCAAACTTTCAATCAATTCAGGACCAATTTTAGCTTCAGTCAGCATCTGATCCAACTGCTGTGTAGGAGTGCCAGTAAGAGCTTTTTTCTTGTCAGCTTTTTTACCTTCTTTACCTGTTTCTTCTTCGTCGCCTAAAGCCAACTCGGGATAAACCAATGCCCAATTGTATTCCACATGAAGCGGTTCGAATGCTGAGAAGAAGAAGATGATAGCTTCTGTACACATACCTAACATAAGCATGACACCAGCGCCTTTGTAGTGTTGGATTTTGAACAATGCACCCAAGATTACGAGAGATGCGCCCCAGCCATACAATTTGGTCATAAAGTTTTTGTAACCTTTACTTCTTACTAATTTGTAAAGTCCCATAGTTTTGTTTTTTTAATTGTTTAAGTATTTAATTGATTATCTAAAATTCTATATATTAATATACATGTGATGCGCTATTGCTGTCACCTCTTTGACGGCCCATATAGTGCTGTATGCAACGGAAACCTACGTAGCATTTGCAAGTATCTTGATATTCGTAAGTTCTGGCATATACTCTGGTATAGTAGCTAACATCTTTCCAAGAACCACCGCGGATCACTTTTCTCTTCTTTTCAGGAGTGTCAGATTTCTTAGCATAGTAAGTGTATTGCGGGTTCAAGTCGTGAGTGAAGTTAACTGCTGATTCATCGTAAGCATCTTCGCACCATTCAGCCACATTACCAGCCATGTCGAACAAGCCGTAATCATTGGGATGATAGTGAGCCACAATGCTGGGATACGGATTACCGTCAGCGATGTAGTTACCACGCTGGGGTTTGAAGTTGCTCAAGAAGCAACCGTTCTGATTCTGGGTTCCAGGACCACCCCAAGGATATGAAGCCATCACTTTACCACCACGAGCAGCGTATTCCCATTCGCTTTCGGTAGGCAGACGGAATTCCTGTTCGTTTTCATAGCCTTTCTTGCTCAACCAAGCCAGTCTCAGCATCGTTCTCCAGTGTACGAAAGCCTTAGCCTGAATCCAGCTGACACCTACAACAGGATAATTGTCATATCTGGTATTGGAGAAATAATTTTGCAGCATCGGTTCATTCATAGAATAGGTGAAATCATGTGCCCATGCCAAAGTATCAGGATAAATGTTCACCACATTCTTGCGGATAAAGCGTGTATAACCGCCATTCAAGTGACTGGGACGATTGGCATACATACCACCAAACTCATAGTCATTATCTGTTCCGAATTCCTTATATGAAGCACCGAAATCTTCCGGATTCTTGGGATCACGGTAATTTCTGTAGTCATATTCCCAATACTCATAATTGTACATGGCTGTATTGGTAGAATTAGGACGGAAATGATAAAAACGTGTATTCACCTTGTTGAACAGAGGACTCAAAGCAGCCTGGACTTCCTCGTCTTCTGAATCCCAAGGAATATCCTCTCTCCAGTTAATCAACTTAGGCTCAATCACTTCTCCTTCATTCTCACCACTTTTGTATTTCAGGAAATGGTTACTCTCGTCGAGTTCTCCCAACAGGACATGAGCAATAGAGTCGCGTACCCAGTATACAAACTGGCGATACTCATTGTTGGTGATTTCTGTTTCATCCATCCAAAATGCAGTGATAGTCACATTCTTGGACTGATGAGTCAAGGCAAAAGGAACATCCTCGTCGCCCGAGCCCATCATGTAGTGACCAGCAGGAACATAAACCATACCGTATGGTTCAACATCCATAAAGTCGGGACGGTCTTTCACACCGACCAACTGGCCGTCACCATTGTTTTTGCATGACAGGAAAATCACACAAACAACCAATAATAATGCTGCTAATTTTTTCATATCTCTATTATTTAGATTGCAAAACAAACGATTAAAATCTCTAAATTATTGTGTTAATATATGTTAATACTGATTCTTGTAGATATTTCTGGTAGAACCATAACCCGAGAAAATCTCTTCTTTATAGATATCGAAGCAGTAGCGGACCATTACCTCAAGGTCGCCATAGCCTCTGTTTTTCTTCCATCCCAACTTGCTGGTTGTGAAACCGTATGCAAGACCTAAGTCAATACCTTTCAAGTAGTTATTTGAATGATTATAGAAAGGACGTGCACCAAATAAAACAGAAACGGCGTCATCAATACGGTAAGACAAGCCACCCCAGAAAACGCCATTATATCTTGTCAAAAGCATCAAGTCAAACTGCACAGTCTTAAGGTCTGTTTTAATCAATGCTGATGGTTCCAAAGTCCAGTTAGGATTCCATGGCAAAATCCAGATATAACCGCCATGGGCATACAGTTGTCGTGAACGGTTAATCACACTATTGTCACCAGACAAACGAATCTTGGTAATTAGCTGTGTACCAGACAGACCCACATTCCAACGCTCGGCCTTGTAAAACAAACCGAAGTTGATATCAAAGTCCATTACAGACTCATTATCGGTTTTGATTTTGTCCAACAATTCATCACCGGTTTCCAATGCATGCAACTTAGAACCATCAAAAGCCTGGTTATAGAAGCCCAACTGAAGACCGATTCCCAAATGACCAGTAGGTATTTTTAACTTATACGCATAACCAAAACGAACACCTACATTATTATATAGACCAACACGGTCACTTAAGATAGAAAGACCAAAGCTACCTTTAGCTTTGCGAAGATAGGACTCAATATTAAAGAGGAATTCACGAGGCGCAGTTTTCTCCTTGGTAATATTACCATTCTCATCTTGATATACATCCTGCCAACCCAAATAGGCTTGTCTGTAGAATGCAGTAAAACACAATGTATTGCTTTGTTCACCCATTGCACCAGGGTTATAATACATCGTTGCCCACGGAAATAGCGTAAATTGTGCATCATCTTGCGCAAATACACTCGTTGAGCATGCTACCAAAAGGAGCAAAAACGCACAAACTTTTTTCATTCGTTCACTCTTTATATATTGTCGTCCTCTAATTCTTTAAAATATTCATACCCAATAGTTTATGCTGGCTTTTCAGACTCTGCAAATCTCTAAATCATACAACTCTCCCACCCGATTTGCGAAAATTCAAACCAACATTATCTTTCATTCCATTTTGAAGCTTCAAAAATACAAAAAAATTTTCAAGTTATCAACAATTGTTCATTTTTTTTTCAAATTTCTATGTTAATAAATCTTTATCTGCTCATAACTTTGTATTAAACGATTAAAAATCAACAATTTAATTAATTTTCCGTTGGTTAAAAAATTTTTTGTGTGGCAATCCCATTGGCGGCAATAGAAGGGAAATTATTAGTTTTCAGTTTTCAGTTTTCAACTTTCAAAAGTGTGCCCTCAACTCCACACTGCCAGTATGAACAACCTTGTGACCCTGTGCATAACGGCCTAGATAAAGAAGATTTACCTGCAGAAAATCGGTGATATTGGCCTCATACTTCACATTCCAAGTGGCATTATGACCGATGCCCATGCCTTCTAACATCTCATAACTCAAACTGCTATTCTCCAAATCATTATATTGAATATAAATATAAGAAGCTCCAGCCATAAGATTACCTTTATTGGCCATCTTGTATTTCAGCTCCATATCCGCTTTATGCTGATGTGTCAACTGAACACCCTGAATGTTTTGCTTATAAGTATATACGTATGCCAAATTGACATGCAGCTTGTTTTTATGATTGAACAACAGTTCCCCCATCGCACGATGCATATTGATGGCATAACATCTCGACGCCAAAAACTCCGAATTGTTGGTTTTCATGGAATGGCTGTAATCCAATCTCAAACTTACCAACTGACTGATATTGACCCTGAACAACAGCTGCTGCAAGTCATACGTGCCCCTGTCTGTACCGTAATACATCAAATTTTTACTGCGGTTGACTTGCGTCACAAAATCGATACCGAAAACCGATTTATGATTATAAGAAAAAGTATTGTTAAAAGCCACATTAGAGCTTATAACATTAGTATCCAGCATATTAAAATAAAATGGATTGATGGCATTGGCATTATGACGGAAAGTGTTCTTTTGCACAATTTTCAGACTGGCAGCGTCAGAAAAACGGGCAAGTATCCTGCGAAAATCCTTTTTGTTTGACCACACGTTGGCAGGACGCAACTGTATACTTTGGGAAAACTGATTGTTAAAAGTGTTCACATAGTCATTGCCATTTTGCCAAACCTTAATATAATTGGCCTGATCCTGAAAAGCCGCCACCTCAAACTCGTCAATTTCCTCAATACCATTGCCATTGTAGTCATTCCAAGTATAAACACCCTGGCCATCAGCCACTTTCAAATAGGTAAAATTCATTTTCCGTTCCAAACCACTACCGGCCTCATAGTATGTATTGAGAATCAGCGAATTTTTCCAGAAACGTCCCGTGTATTCCAGGCCTGCCAAAAAATAATTTTCCGCATTAAAATCTTGATTTTCAGAACGGAGTTTCATATTTCTGTAGGTTACATTGCCCTTGATTCTATTGTTCTTCAATTTCGCCAACTCAAACGAAGCCTTCGCCTCATGGCTTACCGTGCCAATATCCATAACCTGCTCATTCAAACGGCTTTCTATTCTGTTTTTATAAGAAAACTGATACAAATAAGGCAAGGAATCATTATTTTTCAGAAAGACCATCGCCTCATTGAAACCATTGCTGCCAAATCTCCAATCACCACCACCCTGCTCTCTCATGGCATTGAGCTCAAAATTCTCTTTCACCCCCAACTCAATTTTACGCAAGGTCTTGGACAAGGTATTATAGGTCTTCACATAGTCCGTCCGCTGAATTGAATCCGTCGTGAAAAGATAGGCAGTCTGGGTGCTGAACTTCCATCCGCGCTTGGCGATAGCGGAATTGAACTCATTTTTCAAAGCATGCGTGTTTCCCAAACGCGAGAACCAATTCATATCATATCGCGCATTCCCGATATCCGCATTATGGAAGCCCCAGGAGAACTGCATCATCTGCTCGTGGAACAGGTCTGAATACACCTCAGTCAAATTATAATTTCTGGCGAACTCCACTTCACGGGTACTTTCAATAACATGGAAATTTTTGTGGAGGAACTCATACGACAATGCCGTTTGAAACACCCAGGGAGACAACAAATCGCGCTTGTTTTTCAGTTCTTTCTGATGATGAAAATCCAGTTTGGTGGCGAAGCCCACATTACCCTTATTGTCCTTCGAGAAATTATTCAAATCGTAATTGGAAAGAGCCAACTCGCATGAGATGCCTGTATTTTTAGAAAAATCGTAGGCTGCGGCAATGGTGGCCATATCCATGGTTTTTGGCGTATTCAAGAGTATAACCGGCTCGTAGTTACCTTGCGGCACTCCATCGACAGGTGCCACCCAAGTGAATACACGGCCATTGGCAGTACTGTTTAACAGGATATAATTTCCCGCTTGTGCCCCTACCATGGTAAAATTCAGACGATACAACTGTTGGCGATCATTGGTTGAGTATACATATATCTCATATCGCAAGCCATCCACCATCGTATCTCTGCGCTCATACAGCACCTCATTTTGATTATAATAAGCGGAATCAGCAGAAGGAAACCATCCCATATCCAGATTCGATGGCAGTGAAGACAAGAAACGCTTTTGCTCGTTATTCAATTCTGGTTGAATAGAGCGGTTTTTCAAATCCTGCTCATGATAAAAATTCAGCTTCAACTTCAGTTTCTGATTTTTTTCATGGGTAAACTCATTGAAAGTAAACAGATTATAGCGTGCATAATGGCGGTCTGTATATTCATATTCCACAATGATTCTTTTCTCGGAAGTAATGAGATGCTTGACCGTAAAAGTAAGTTCACCGGTATTATAGTCGATGATGTAATCATTGTCCTGGCCTCGCACCAGCAACTCGCCATCCATATACACTCTCTCGCTACCAGCAAGTATGGTAATGTTGTATTCTCCTTGCTCTCCGCTCAAACGATAAGGGCCCTGTACCCCATTTTGAACCGTCAATGTCTGCCGCACATACTTTCCCTTATTGACACCGCCGCCCACCGCATTTTTCAAATTGTTGCCGCCTTTGAAAGCATTCTGGACCGAGAAGCTCATCCCCATGAACTTTCGATGAAGGCACATAAATGCGTCATCCGACTGTTCAATCTCAATATCTCCTGCATCCAACCAAAAACGATGGTCGTAATCCAAACGGATAAAAATCTTATCGAAATCCCTGATGGACTGCGTATTACCATCGGGTTGGATGGGCACATTCTTATCAGTGATATTGGCCATAATTTCCAGTTTATCGGACAGTTTTCCCGACAATTGCAGATTGAGTGAGGAGTTGAGCACAAAATCCTGATTGGTACCGATGCTGACACCCCTTGCAATGGAGCCGGTACTTTGCAATGAGGTGGCATTTTGGGCAAAAAAATCCTCCGTTTTGGGCACAATCGGAGTCATCTGGTGATAAATACTACCCTTTTGCCGAATATTCAAGCTTTCCGAACGGTGTTGAACCGGATTTTTCAAGTCAAAGCTGAAGCAATCATAGCTATAGCTCACCGTTTCCCCCATAGCCTGTGGATTCAGGATACGGATACCGCCATTCAGATAATCCACCTGATAGTCGGTGCTGTCGAGGCCGACAAGCACAAAAGTCCCAGGCACAATGGTAAGGCTGTCGAGCGACAGGTAAGTGGAATCGACCGTTCTGCTACCTGTTTTCTTCAAACTGCCCTGTGCCGCAAGTGACGATGCGAGCATAAGGCAGGCAAAATACAGCAGCAGGACTTTGATTCGAGGCATTGACAGTCTTGTTTATCAGTAATAATGTTTCAAATGCAAAAATAGTCATTTTTAATAACTCCATTTCATTGAATTTCGTATTTATTTTTCAAAATTATCCTTTTGCCTATCAATAATCATAATAAATGCAAATCAAAAAAAACACTATTATTTCTATTATAGAATTCTTGACTACGGATAAGTTTTATGGCGTTGGCTATATCGTCTTCAAAATGGACACTCATATATTGCCTCTCTCCGACTTTGAATATCATAATGGCATCAAACTCATCAATTGGTGGAGGTAAAGTGGACAAAAAATCCTCTTTACTTGCACAAACACCTCATTATCAACCTCTTGCCCATTAAAAAAGTACCGATATTCCCTATGTTGGGACTGGTGAATTTTGGGCGGTATGTGAAGGGTGAAGACATAGTGCAAAAGCATTAAATGTATTTGATTCTTATTCATAACGCATATAAAACTCGTTATATGCTTGATAACCTTGGGGAATAGTATCGTGTAATAAAAAACATGGTACGAAGTGTACCACTTCATTAATTGACCCATTCACTTCAATATATTTATACCTTATCTTTGCAAAAACTGAATCTTCTTTATATGCTAATACTTCAACTTTCAATATGCCATCCATGTGTAATATTAATTCTGAAGATAGTTCTTTAGGAAAGGTGAATTGTGGACAATAATAATGGGCTAAGACTTGATAATCTGTTTTAGGATGTTTAGCTTGATTAGAACCAATAACATATTTGTTTACACTGTCATTTTTCCAGTAATAACAATATTTTGTTTCTATTGTTTTGCTTTTGAGCCAATCGTTATTGATAGCAATGCCTATTACAATACTTATTGGTATTCCAATAAGGAAGAACCAAAACCAAATGTTAGGATATTTTTCAATTAAATATTTTGTTAGCATATCAGTATCAGTTTTTTGTGGCTTTTTGATATTCTACACTTTGCCATTGCGGTTTTTCTTCAGAACCAATATTATTCATTTTAATATTTGTTCGAATATCTTTTGTTTGAAAACCATTAAAGAAATCACCTTCTTGATAATAATGCAAATAATTATCTCCGTTTATAGTATATATTGAAAGCGTATTTACAGATATTTCACATTCAAGGCATGTCTCTTTTATTTTTTTTCTGAATTTTTCCATTTCGTTATAAGTCATAGAAAAAGATTTCTCAATGATACTTTGGGTGGTTGTATGAGCAATACCTAAACCCACTGAAACACTTCCACCAAGATACCAGTCACCTTCTCTTGAATCAAAGGAACCTCCAAATATAGGGGTAGCATCTATCGATGTTATTGCACCTTTACTCATTGACTCCTCGAATGTTTTTGATAAAATGTCTATCCCATAAATATACTTTAATCCAAATAGAAGAATTCCTGCCACACTTTCTTCATTTGATATTTTTGCTTTAGACTTATATCTAAAATATGTTACACCTATTTGATCGCTCGCAGTACCGTGCCCTTTCACATAATTCCAACCATAAATACCAAGTCCTCCGGCACTAACAACTTCTCCTGTGCAGAATTCCACTTCCAAACCCTCAAGTTCTCGTCCATCAATCACCCTGTTCTCCGCAAAAGCATACGTGCTGTTCCACGGGTATTTTGCCGCCAGAGGATCAACACTCCAGAAACGGCCCAAACGGGCATCGTGCATGCGGTATTCGAAGGAATGTAAAGCCGCTTCTCCAAACATCTCATTATCAGCCTCTTGTCCGTTAAAAAAGTACCGATATCCCCCGATATTGGGACTGGTGAATTTTGGGCGATATGCGAGGAAATAGTTCATGATAGATAGTCGTTCCTGTTTAATCGTATGTTCAAAATTCAGATTAATTAATGATTAATCCA
>JAEEGG010001829.1_pt1 | contig 56459 bp, 90 predicted proteins | sample 9134161 | NCBI WGS metagenome assembly JAEEGG01 (sample SAMN16246543, study PRJNA631951) | gut metagenome | biome: gut microbiome; feature: rumen; material: CR-attached | host: Bos | place: Iran: Karaj | collected 2018-10 | reverse complement strand
GTCCTCGACCGCCTTCGTGTTCTTCCTCGTAGATTTAGAACTTTCGTTTAGCGCCTTCGTCATTTCGGCGATTTGCTTTGCCAAATCGGAACTGCCGGACAACGGAGACTTTACTACGCCTGCCTTTACTTCAAACTCCATGCCGGTCTTTTCCTTGTAAACATCCTTCAATGCGTTTACAAAGGATTCTCGTTTACGGATGTTCATCTGTAAAGACTCAAGTTCCTTGGACGCTTCTTTTCCTTCCTCGCCGCCCATAGCGGCACGCTCCTGTAGTTTCTTAGCCCTAGCCTTCATTCCTTCCTGCTGGACTACAACTTCGCTAACAACCTGTTCGCGTGTCTTTTGTCCTTTGGCTACGTTCTGCGCTATGTATCGTCTTGCGGATTCCCGTTGTTCCTCCGTTGCCTTTTCCCTAGACTTTCCTTCAAGCCAGTTGTACGCCGCTACAAAGCCTTCGATAGCGACCAACGCAATACCGATCGGGCCTAGTGCCGTTTTCATGGCGATTCCGATAGACTTTATACCGCCAACGGCAATGCCCTTGAAACTTGTAAAAGACAAAGTAAGATTGCTGAAAGCCGTCATTCCGGCTTCTGCCGCCCTTGCAAAAGACGTTACCAAGGTCCTCTGCAAATCCCTTGTAGCAAATGCTATCACTGCGATAGAAAGACGCCTAACCCATGTAAGGACGGTCTCGAACGGAATTGAAGTCAAGGCGTTGCCGAAGGATTTTACCGTTTCGACAATGGGCGTCCAATCATACGCAACAAGCATATCGACGCCGTTCTTTAGCAGCGGGAGGAACGCCTCCGCCATGTTCTGCAACGCCGTAACAAAGTTGTCCTTGAGCGTCGAAATGCGGCCCTGCAAGGTCTTGCTTTGCGCTTCGAGGTTTCCAAAGAACATCCCTCCTTCGGAAGTTGCCGCCTTGAAAGCCAAAGTCACCATGTCGGCGCTAATTGCGCCCTGCGACATCTTGTCCTTGAGGTCGGCTACAGAAATGCCGGTCTGCTTCGAAATTTCCGTAAGAGGGTTGAAGCCCTGGTTGATGAGCTGGAGCAAGTCCTGCCCCATCAGCTTGCCCGTGCTCTGAATTTGACCGAAAACGAGAGCAAGACTGTTTAGCTTGTTCTGGTCAGCCCCAGCAACGTCACCGAGCATCTTTAGCGTCGGGACAACCTTTTCGGATTCAAGGCCGAACGCCATCAATGTCTTTGCTGCACTTGAAAGACCGATCTTGTCGAACGGAGTATGGGCCGCAAAGTCCGCAATCTGTGCGATTACGTCACGCGCCTTTTCAGCGCTCCCGGTCATGACGGTAAATTGGGCGTTAAGCCCTTCCATCGTCATTGCGGCTTCTACGCCCGTCTTTGCAAGAGAAATCAGACCAGCGCCCAGAGCGAGACCGCCGATCCACTTCTTGAAACTACCAAGCGCGTCCTTCGCCTTGTCGATTCCCTTCGGGTCTACCTGAAAGCCGAGCCGTGTAAATAGTTCCTCGATAACCATGCCTAGCGTCTCCGTTCGTTGCTCTGTTGTTGCGACTTCTTCATCTGTTCTGCCTGGTATGCGTCAGCCGCGCTCTCGCAATCCTGCCGCATGTCAAGTATCGAATTGAAGTGCCTTATATCGTCAAGGTCCCATTTCTCGACCTCGGACAAGGAAACGCCCATATCTACGACCAAACGCAATATGGGCCACCTGTCCTCTACTTCATCGGCGAGACTCCCGACATTGCCAATCGCGGCCCACGTTTCGTCTCTGTGCCTGCGGCTTCGCTTGAGGTATCTGTTACTTTCGTTTGCAGACCAAAGCGAGCCGCCAACTTGAAAGGGGCGAGCTTGTTGTATTTCCACGCCTCGAAAACAATCTGGTACATGGTTTCAAGGTCGCCTGCAAAAAGCGCATCGACTTGCGCCCTGTCCGTAATCTCGACAGGAGCCTGTCCGGGCGCCGTGATAGTGGAACCGCGGAGGCTGTCAACGATGATGTCAACGGCCTCGTCATCGGGCAACGATGCAAGCGCGTTCGAAATTCCGTCGATTATCTTGTTCAAGTCGATTTCGCCGCCAAGGTTCGAGAGGTCGATAGACTTCAAGACGGGAAGCGCAAAGGCGCCCACCCTCTTCGCAAGAACGAAAGCCCTTGTTGCCGGAAGCGGTCTGAAATGGACGGAGTAGTCGGAAATGTCCTTAGTAATCGGGGAGAGCATTACTAGTTACCTCCGACGAGGTTTGAACCGATGCCGGTGTCAAAGATCCATGCACGGCTGTTCGTATCGTCGCCATCTTCCCATTCCGGGTCCTTGCGGATCCAGGCCTGCGGAGCAAAGAACAACGTATTGCCGAGCAAGTCCTTTATAGTGAGCGGGAAAACGCCGGCGTTGGTGAGCTGGTCTGCGGCGAGAGCTGCGGACAGTTCGGCATTGACAGCCGCGGTCTGCAAGAGCGTAACGGTGACTTCGAAATCGCCCTGGTTCTTGTTCACGCGTTCGACATCTCCGGCTGCGCCCTTTTTCTTGGTGAAGGCGTCGCCCGAGCGGTTGACGGAAACAAACGTTCCATCGGCATAACCGCTGATTGGAATTACGCCGAATGTAATGACGACCTGCTTCGGGTCGTAAGTCTTTACGGTCAAGTCTGCCATGATAGACTCCTTTTAGTTTACACGGAAATCGTGCCGTTGATTGTTACGCTGTGGATTGCGCCCTGATAGAGTGCAGAGAACTTGACATCGGGCAACTTTCTTGCAAGTTTGTCTGCTTGCGGGATGTCCGCGTACTTCGGAACGGTAACGGCGATAGAATCCGCCTGCAAGATGCCCTTGCTTGCGGCTTCGTTGAGGACGCCCTTTACAAGACCTTCAATCATGGCGATACCCGTATCGTCATACGGAATCTTGCGGTTGTTCACAAGTGCGGAATATACGGCTTCACGGAGACGGGCTTCGATCCAGTCCGTACCGATGATGATGTCGATGTATTCGCCGCTAGCAACCTTGCCTTCCTGCGTGATGGACACGCCGCCGACGGTCATGTAGTAGTTGCAGTTCTTGTTCTTGAGCGCGGTTTCCTGGCTTGCAAGAAGCGTATCCGGAGTAACGCCGTTGAGCGTCTTGTACGCCCATGTCGATGTACCCGGTTCATACGGGAAGCCTTCGCCCATCCAAGCGGCATCAATATAGTCTGCGCCACCAGCCGGAGTTGCGTGCCAAATGACAGCGGAACGGTTGCGATTGGCGAGCTTGAGGACGGATGCCAAGTCAGTAGATTTGCTCGGGTCGTATGCGTTCACGTCCGTAATCCAGAAGATTGCGAACTTCTTTGCCGTTTCGACCCAGGAAGCAACGTCAGCGAAGCTGGAGACCAATGCCTGGTCAACAACAATGCCGTACCAGTCGTTGTTCTCGTTTGCGATTGCGTTGAGCGCGGCATCGATGGTTGCGTCGTTCGAGTCCTTGCGGCCAACAACAATCTTGTTTACGCTCGGATTCTGCGAAAAGATGGCGTTCGCGATATTGTAAACCGCGTCGGTGCTTCTCCAACCGTCAGCGTAAAGTTCAGCCATAGAGCCATAGACGCGGGCGCGCGTGAATGCCGGATTGGTCTTGCTCGTAGCGAACTGGGAAAGAATAAGCGGGACATTGAAGGCCGCAACCGCGACAGAGGTTGTCTGCCTTGTGATGTTCACTTCTACGATGTCATTTAGTGCCATTTGTGGCCTCCTATTGTTCAATATAAATTTAATCTTTTTGAATGTCCAAAAATCAACTTTCTACAAAAATTTCGTTAATCACTTCCTGCGGGTTGTCGTGGTCGTGCTGCTCAATATCGACGGACGCCATCGCAAGAGTATCACCGGCATATCCCCTGGCCCAAGTCATTTCAAGCGTCAGGACACTCTCGCGCCTCCATTTCGTCTGCTGCAATGCCGGCAAGTCGTTAGGCCCGTTCGTCCTTAACACGCTGATTCCCGCGTCTGCGAACAAGTCTAGCACCGCTTGCGTTTCGAGTGATTCAACAAGTTTCATAAGGTTGTCGCCGTTGCCGTCAACATCCCTTATCTCGATTTCTCCCTTGTACACATATATTCGAGGCGCCACATGTACCGTATCGTTCACGTTCATCCGTGAAGCGGTCGTCCCGGCAAGTTTCCATGATCCTGCATAGTCTATGCAGACAAAGTTTCCGCTCGGCGTCGGCGCGTTTTCGTGACTCTCGATTACTTCGACTCCGTTCAAGACTGAGCTCGCCCAAGCGTAAAGCACGTCCCAAAGTGCGTTCGCCGTTGTTGTTGCCGTTGCCGCCATTTTAAGTCGTCTCCCCGATGTAACCGGCTAGATACTTGTAATGGTTGATTATGTCGTTTGCAAAGTCAAGCTCCTGGAAAACCTCCCATTTCTTTCCTCGCCAAATGACTACATCGCCTGAATTTTCAGACCCCTCAACGCTTACGTTCAGGCGCTCGTTACAATAGACCTTTACCGTTCCAACATCACGTCGGCCTTCCTGAAGGAACTGCGTATCCTTGCCGCTTACGGGCTGTACGGAGCCGGTAACATTCATTGATGTCTCTTCGAAAGTCCAATGGCCGTTCACGCGAGAACCGACACGGCGCAAGATAGATATAGTTCTAGGAAAAAGCGTGCTCATAGATTTACCACCTTGTACTTGATGGACTGGCGCAAATGGCCGGTGTCGATAAGAGGTCTTGAGCTTTTCTTGCGCTTTTTAGTGCTTTCTGCGTTTTCGACAAACGAGCCGTGGATGAATATGTCCTTCATGCGCCCTTCGTAATCTGCGCCGAGTCTCTTTATCGCCTTTTCTGCAGTTACGGAACCGCTAGAAAGTCCCTTCAACAGCTTGCGCATGAACTTCGGAAAATTGCCGCGTTCAGCCCTCTCCCTTGTCTGCTTCATGAACGGGCGCGGCGGTATCTTGTTCACGGTCGAGCCCTTTTCGTTTATGTAGGCGATTGTCGCAAGCGGGATGTCCGAGTCCTTTTCGGGTTCGGAGTCGCTTGGAATACCGACAAGCGCGACGAGCCGACGGGCCTTCTTTAGCTCGCTCTCTATCTTCGCCTTGCCCAAATCCCTGCTTACGAACGAAACGGACATTATCTGCAACCCCTAGAGCCGCAAACGCCAAAGAACGGCTTGCAACCCTTGCGCAGCGAAATAAGCATTAGGCCCCAGCGGGTCTGCGAAAGTTCCGCATCGCCAAGATTACCGGCAGAAGCGGAAACGGCACCGGAACCATAAGAAACGGACAAATCGCCCTCGCGCTTGGAAGTAATGGATCCCGTGGAACCGCCCTCGGCATTACCGGAGCCAGCCCCAAGAGTTCCAGAACCCAATAGGAAAGCGATATGGGCAGCCATGAGCGCTACGGCGTGGTTATACTTAACGCCGTAAAATTCGCGGTCGGTGCGTTCCTTCGCCATCTCGATAAATACGTTCAAAGACGGGTCCTGCATCAATGCAGGAGCCACGGCCTGGATATACTGTTCAACAGACAAAGGATTTACGCTCATGGTCTTTCCCCATCATTATTACTTGTTTTCGCTTTCGCGGTCCTTGAGTTCCTTAGCGATAGCGTTCTTGCGGTTCATTCCCTTTGCGCGCACGGATTCCTTCGAGGAGGCTTCGACAAACTTGTCCGCCTGTGCTTCCGACTGGATTTCGTTCACGACGCCATCGAGCTTGTCGTTAGGAATTTCATCGGGCTTGCACGGCTCTTCGATTTCCTTGCCGTCCTTCTTCGTGGTCTTGTAGATGGGAACGACAACTCCGTCCTTGATTTTTGCGTCAAGAGTAGCCTTCGCGCCTTCCCAAACCTTGTCATCGAGGACATTGATGCCGGGAACGAGCATGAGTTTCTGCTTGCCGTTACCCATTTCGACAACAAGCATGTTTGCGTTCTTGTAATTAACCAACATAATATTATCTCCTGTTTAGATAATAGCCCTTTGTTAAAAAAAAGGTGTAGGGCCGGGCATGACCCTACACCCAAATGAAAAGTTTGGCATACTATTTTATACAAAACCGTTAAATCTTGCATCCCCGTATGCCGGGGGTTGTCTCTACACAGGAGACTCTATTAGAGACCGTCGCAGAACACGACGGACATCGGGTAGTACACGATGGTACCACCGGTAGACTGCAAGCACGGGATGTCGTACACCATGCCGTTGAGTTGCGGCGGCATCTGTTCGAAGCGCTGCGGAATCTGCACTTCGACCTTCATCGGGTCGCGTGCGTACGCGACAACGCGGGACACACCGCCTACACCTGCTGTAGCGAGGTCGGCAACCCAGTCGATGCGGGTAATCTGCGGGAAGTTTTCGCGGATGAAGCCGAGAACGGTCTTGTCGCGGTTGGAACCGTAAGGCGTGTTCTGGAGCTTCAAGTAGAGCGACAACGGGAGGATAACCGTATCCGGCTGTTCGATGCCGTTGGTGGATTCCGGACCAGCGGAAACGAGGCCGGAGAAGTCGGCGACCATTTCGTCTGCGGTCTTGTCAGCCCAAGCCTTAGACGTACCGCCGGCGTTGTTAGCGGCAACGTATTCAGTGATGCCTTCGGCATTCCAGAAACCCGGAAGCTTGGACTTTGCGTCACCCTTCCAAGCGATTGTGTCCTGCTTTTCGTCGATAGCACGGCGGGCGGCTTCGGCACGCTTGGTGTCGAGAGAAATTCCTGCCTTCTGTGCGCGGCGGATTTCCTTGACGGAGTAGCCGTAGGAAACGCCGAGGTCCTTGACCGGGCTGGAGTGTTCCGTACCGCCAATGTCTGCGCGCGGGAAGTCGTTTGCATAGTCGGCGATAATCTTTGCCATGCCCACCTTGTCGTAAGAACGCCAAATGATGTGGGTTGCGCCCGGATCCTGTTCAGTGGACACCGGGAGAAGCTGTAAGGCCTTGAGGGCCTTGTGCTGCACGTCGTAGGTGCGGCTCTTGACAAGAGCAAGCTGGTTGTCAAAGAACACCTGCTCGTTAGCATCGAGTCTCATATTCTGTTCAGCCATTTTTAAAATCTCCTTAAATTAGCCGAGGTCAACAATGACCAAGTCATTGGCAGCTTCAGCAGTGGAACGAGCGAACCAGCCGGGGTTCAGGACAACATCGGAACCGGAGGTGCCATTTGCAACGGTCACGGTCTGCGTTGAGTCGGTGGTGGAGCCGGTAACGGCGATGTCGTTGGCGGCGGCACCCTTATCCTTTGCGGTGAGGGTAACGACGGCGGAAGCGACACTTGCGACAAACGGAATGTCCAACGCATCGATGGCGGTCTTCAAGGCGGCTGCGACATCGGCGGCGGCGACGGTGCCGGTCTTCGTTTCGACCTGTGCGACCTTGTCACCGATAACGACGGTCACGACCTTGTCTGCAGCGGAAGTGCCGGACAGAGTGATAGTCACGGTGCGCTTTGCGCCATCGGCGGTGGAAGTCTTTGCGACAATCTTACCGGTGGATGCGTTCACGGACACTTCGGCATCGGCGGAGACTGCTTCGCCAGCGACGCCGAAAATCTTGCCTGTGCGGCAGACGTTCACGGCTTCGCCATCTACGTATTCGGGAGTGTCGAGTGCTGTGCGTGCGGCGATACCGAGAAGGGCTCCGTCACCCTTTGCGGTCACCTGTTCGCCATCGCCCGTGCCAAAGCAAAGACCACCGAACGGAACGGCGCCCTTTGCGAGACGGGAGTCAATCTGATGAGTGTTGGTGAGGCCAACCAGTTCGCCCGGCAGGCCCTTGTCCATATTACCATAAGCAGCCATGATTAGGCCTCCTTGTTGTTGTTAGGTTCATCTTTCCAGGCGGAATCCATGCGTGCGTTATAACGCTTCATGGCTTCTTCGAGTTTATCCTGGGCGGAAAGTTCGTGATTTGCAGACGGAATGTCCGCGGCGTCCTTGCGGCTCTTTTTGTCGCTCTTGGTGGCGCTAAGTTCGCAAGCGCAATCGAAACGCGCTGCGATGTAGGCATCATCCTTGCCATCAAGATTTGCGGACGGGAAAACCTTGGAAATGACAGCCTTCTTGATGTCGGCATCTGCCATGTCGGCCTTGACTTCAACGCCTGCGGCGGTAGCCTTGCCAACAAGTTCAAGACGGTCCTTGATTGCATTTTCAATCTTGCCCGGCATTTCCTTTTCCATTGCGTCGAGGCGTTCCTTGAAGGTGTCGCGTTCGGCTTCGACGGTGGACTTTTCGGCGGTCAGCTTGTCGAGCTGTTCCTTGGCGTCAGTACGCGCCTTGTCGAGTTCCTTTGCAAGCCCGTCGGCGCGGTCCACGGCCTTGTTATAGGCGGCAATTACCTGGGGCTCCGCCTGATAATCAGCCCCGTCAAGGTGAATCTTGTCCATCTTGTCCTCTTGGTTCATGTTATTTTCGTGCTTGTTCATGTCGGGGAGAGTCGGAGTTCCTGCGGAATCCATGCGGATGGAGTTTCCGTCGCCAGCTCGCGGAACCGGGACCAGAGCGACGTGATTGTAGCGGATCTTACGCTGGATGCAGTCATATTTCATGCCCATCCACGTACCGCTAGTCCATTCGATGTCGCAATCATAGCCGCAAGAAAGAGAACGCGCGGAACCGTTTTCGACGGCGTCAACGGCGTCTTTTTTCGTCGCGGTCAAAGATACATAAACTCTGTATGAATCGGATGTCACGTCGGAACCTACAGACCCGACAGACAACTCGCCGACGTTTTCGGGCGTAACCTTTTCATCTGGGTGAAGAAGCGTGAGCGGCTTCATCTTTAGCGACGCAAGGCTTTCTTCGGCAAAGACTTCTTCGGGAAGGCGAAGCTCGCGGCGTTCGGAACCGTCCGGGTTTCTGTAAGAAAAAACGCCGATGGAAGTCACCGGAGCACGGGCAATCAAGAATCCCTCGGCGGTCTTTTCAGCCGGGTTCGTCTCGTAATTGATGGCGTCCTGGTACCAGTCTAGGCGGCTTTGGGACACCTGCAAAGAGTCTTTTTTCTTGTTCATACCCAAAATATAATTTTATTTTAAGAAAATAATAACAAAATTTTAAGCACAATGTACAAAAACGGCATTGAAAACGGCAAAACACCGCCTTCAAGACCAGTCCATCGTTGCAAAATCACAAGATTTCGTCTGCAGGCGGCTCGTATTGCTCAAGGAACTGAAACAGAGGATCGCCTTCGGGCAGTCCGTCGATTGCCTTCAAGACGTCATCGTCTGAAAATTCTTCCTTGACAATGTAATCGTTACCGTCTCGGGATAATACAAGCGAATCGGTCCATCTGTTGTAAACGATGGAATAGCCGTTTAAAAGGCAGTAATCTTCGAGCTCGCTGTTTTTCAGAAGTTCGTCGGTTGTCATTATTTTGTCTCCTTTATCAAATCTAATACAAAGTCGCGTGCCGTCGGAAGGTACTTGTCAAGAATTTTCCTTGCGTTGTCGTTTGGGCTTGAAAGCATTTCGAGAATTTCAGCGAACGCCTCCGTGCATTTGTTGCTGTCGCCATCAAAGCCCCTCCAATATCTTGAGCCGTGACCGTATATGCCGAAGTAGTTCTGTATGCCCGTTCCGGCCTCGAACATGTCGGACAAGGCACCATAAACAGACTGCTCGTCACCGCCCTTCTTTGACAGTTCCACAAGCCCGTTCAAAGTCTTGCTATAACGGTCAACAGCCGTAAGGTTCCCGGCAAATTCTCTTCGTTCAAGCCTTTCAAGGATATAGTCAACAAGTTTACTATTTTCGCCATTTACAAGAGCCTCGAACATAGACTTGTCTTCAATGGCGCCTACAACTGTAATGACCTTCCTGTAATCATCCATGTTTTTTGCCGACTTGCGAACGGCAATTATCCAGTCGTATCGAGAAGAACCCGCCTTATTCATTGCGTCCTTCAATGCTGTCTTGCATTCCTTCGGGATTTCCTTCAACAGCCTCTTGACAGTATCCTTGCGTTCGGCTGTAACGGCTTCAACAATCGGAGTTACAAGTTCGTCCTTGACGATTTCGCCAAGGTTCCTGTTGCCATATTTTGACAGCCTTATTTTCGAAGCGTAAAGAGCGTTGTTCGCAACGCCTATCTTTCGGTCAAGTGCATGGCCTAGCTCATGGACAACATCGCCACCTGTAGAGCCATTTTTCTTTATCTTGACTTCCTTTCCGAATACGCCAAAGGAACTCCGGCTGCTGCTTTTTACATTGTTGACAAACTTCGTAAATGTATCGGAATAGGCGAGCTGTACGGCTCCGTCAAGCTGCTTTATTCTTGAAAAGGCGTCTTTCTTTACTGAACTAGAAATCCTTGATGAATCGGGGAACCTTACGGACAGCATGTCAATAAAAATCTTTTCGTCGGTGAAAACGCCTAAGTTATCGTCGATTTCAGTTTCCTTTATTTCGGTTTTTGGCGCCTCTGTCTGCTCAATATCCGGCAATTCGCTTGCACCGACGCCCTCAAGCTCATCCCAGTTAGGTATAGCCACGCAACGGCACATTATAACCATTCCGGGGTGAAAATACGGCGCCTCTCCGGCACGCTTTACCCACTCTCCGTTCTCAAGCCATACGGTCGGATCGTCCCAGCGGCAAATCTTGCCGTTCATCACATAATGGCTCGGCAACGCTTTCGGATAAAGGCCTGTAGGATTGCCCCTGACGCGCTCGTCCTCGGACGTACTCCAAATGTAGGTCTCTATTCCGGCGTCAGCCATTCGGCCCTGCGTAAGCGCGGAGTTCAGCTTTGCGGTCTGGTCACGTGCAATGATTCTAGCCCGTCTGTAGCTAATGCCCGGAAGGTCCGCGTTTATCATGGCCGTCACCTGCCTTGCGCTCTTGCCAGCCTTAACGCCTTCGCGTATGCGCCGGGCTACGGTGTCCAGCATGTCCTGCGAAGCCTTTGTTATGAGCGTGACCTGCTCGCGTGACCATGAGTCTATAACGTTCTTCACCCAAGGTTCATCTTCCGCAAAAGCCTCCCCGATGGCTATTTCCTTGAACGCCTGCAATTCTTTCTTGTTGAACTTGTCAATAGTCCTTGCGATATTGACGATACCGCCGATAGCGGGGCCGTTCGTTCCCGGCTCCGGCTCCAAATCTTCAAGCGCATCTTCTCGCGGAACCATCATCTGGACCGCAATGGCGGCGTAAGCCTTCCACCGCTTTTGCAGGAAGCTTGAAATGGACGAGGTGTATTGCCGTTCAAGGGCAAGCGGATATTTCCACGTTCGCGCCTTCAAACGGCGCAACTTTGCGCGCGTCATACCTCCCGCCCTTTTCATGTCGTTTATGAATTTGCTTGTAGGGTTCATCAACTATTCCCCCTTGCCGCCTTCGCCTTTTCCTTCCAGGCTGAAAGCCGGAGGAACTTCATCTTCTACGCTTGTGTCAAGCGCATAGCCGCCGACAAAGCGGTTCTTCCTCACTTCCTCCTGGCTCAATACGCCAGCGTCCATGTAGTTCTTGTCGGTACGGCTCTGAATTTCCCTCGTCTCGGCGTCTGCCTTCTGGTCGCGCTTCGAGAGCGGGTTGAAATTGATTGTAAGCGGTCCGTCCGAGACATCGACCGCCTTTATGCCGGCGTTCAAGATTCCCATGAGTTGAAGGAGCGGCGGCAGTACCTGGGTCTGCTGTAGCCCAGCTATGTATGAATTGAAATTGTCATCGTCGCCCTGCCCGGTGGCATTCATGCCAGCGGCGGAACGACCGAACAGCAACGTTACCGGGATTCGGTATGAACCAGCAACGCTCATTGCCTGACGGTCCCAAATTTCGGGCAGACCGGCAAAGGAGAAATTCTCGCGGGTGCAGTCTTCGCCCTCGCCCAGCATTACTCCGTTGATTATGCTCTTCTGTTCGTCGATGGCCTCCATACGGGTCTCGATTGCCTTGTAGTTGTTTTCGGCAACAAGCTGTTCGAGGTTGGACATCTTGTACTTGACGATGGAGCATTCCTTGACGAGATGCGAAATTCCCTGTACTGTCGTTCCGAAGTGGTGCGCGTCCTCAAGACCTTCGTAAATAGCCGAAAGACCCCAGAAGCGCTCGTAATCGAGCCAGCCTGGGAAGGCTGCATCCACTTTCGTTACAGACTTAAAAATGATGCAGCGCGATGCGTGGACGGTAAAGAATGTTCCCGATGCGGAGCGCAGGATATAGCGTTCGTACTTCTCGAAGTAGAGCGATTCGGGCATCTTGACCGTTTCCATCATGCCGAGTTCAACGCGGGTGCGCGGGTAGACGCGGAGTTCGCGGATCTTTCCTCCCTTGGACGGGTCCCACGGCGTATCCCATTCACCAGCGCCTGCCACATCGAGCACGATTATGGCACCGCCAAAAACGCGGGTCCATTTCAGCGCCTCGGTGAAAGCCGCCGGTCCGTTCAGGTCGCCGAAAGCCTTGAAGAGACTTCCATCGTCGCCTTCCACCTCGAAGCCGTTCTGCATCATCTTCTCGGCTATGATGTTCACGGCGTTCTTGACGCGCCCGTCGGTATAGTAGAGCGCCTCAAGCTGCACATCGACAAGTCGCGGGAAACCGGGCACGGAGTCAACGGGAAGTGCGGACTTGTCCTTTCGGGAGCCGATGCCTGCAAGAACGTTCTTCCACGCATCCAGTCGGAATAGGCTTGATAAGTTTTTCATGGTTGTTTTTCCTTTGTTAAAAATTTATCCATCTCATGTGTAGAGAGCGCCCGGACCGCCACCCTTGTAAATGGCCTGTCTAATCAGCGAGGCTGCGCTGTCGGGAGCATCGCGCGGGTCCTGCCCAGGTCTGTAGTCGTTTATCTGGTTTAAGTAGTTCGTGTCGGTGTTCGGATCCCACACGATACGCTGCCAGCACTTCTTGAGGAACGCAACGATCTTGATGTCCTTGTTCATGCTTTCGGAATACGGGTGAACCGTCGGGAAACCCGGCACCTTGCGAAGCTCGCCCGCCGCCATTCCCTTGTCTGGGTTCTTTTCGATGTGGAAATTGCGAACGTTGCGCAAACGGCATTCGCGCGCAATATCGCCCTTGCAGTCCTCGAACGTTCCGGGGTAAATCTTGCCGTAAGCCTGAATCTTTCCGTCAGGGCGCTCCGCCATGATGGTAAGTGCGTTTGTACAAGTTCCGTCCCACGCGGCGTCAAGATGGCCGTGAATGCGTGTAGGCCGTATGGCATAATCCCAATCGCCATAGATGGGCTCGTCGAAAATCTGCCCCTCGTCCTTTACGGAAGTGTCGAGCATGTAGTTTATGGCGAAAAGTGAAGCCGTAGTTGTCGAGCGTTTCTCGGCAAGTTCCTGCGGGCTCAAGATGCCCGTGTCCTGCGGCCTGAACTTCAACGCCTCCGGAATGACCAGCTTTCCCTCGTCGTTCTTCATTGCCCACGCATCGTCGTAGTGCCACGGCGTACCGACAAAATAACAGCTCTTTCCCGGGTCGATGATGTTAGTCACGATTTCTAGGACGCCCTGCTTTACCCTCTCACGGCATGCGCGCGAAAGACGGGAATTTATCGTAACAATGTCGTCACAAAGTATGCGGTCGTAGTGCGAGCCGGTCGGAACCTGGTTGATTCCGTAGGCGTCGATGCTGTTCTCCTTCGTCACCGTCCTCTTGAACGAGTAAAGCACGGAACCTTCTGGCGAACGCACCGCGAATGGCTCCTTGTGGTGGGCGAATGCAAAAAGGCTCTTTAGTGCGGGGCTCTCCATGTACTTCTTTATCGTATCGAGAGTCTTTGCCGCCTCGGTGTAGGTCTCACGGATAAGCGCTATACGGTCCGACGGGTGGAATAGCAGATGGTAAATAATGCCCATCTCCGTTATCGCCGTGGTCTTGTATGCGCCACGGTGAGACATGAGCGAGAAGTGCTTTCCTGGTTGAGTGTCCCATACGAGCTTGATCCAGTCGCTGTGCAGTTCGGTCAACTTTGTCTTTCCGACCATGTGGCCCAAAAGGTGCGGATAGTCGCGCACCCTGCAAAGCAAATCCGGAGTCCAAACAAAAGCCATCGTTTACCCCAGCCCGGAAAAAACGGTTATGGCAGGCTCCGAACGAGCAGCGCACTCGTCGTTCGCTTGTTCGTTGCTTGCTGAACTTTCGCCGTCCGATACATTGACCGCATTCGATTTAGGCTGCTTCGGTTCGACCTTGCGGCCCTGCGCAAAGATGGTGGACAGCATCATTTCTGTGTCCGGCGTCATGGATGTTGCGGAGTCCTCTTCATCGTCGCGGAACTTCATGCCCGCAAACTCCGCAATCTTGAGCAGGCGGTCGGGCTCGCCGTCCTTGAGCGCCTTCAGGAGAGCGCGGTAAAAGATGAGCTTGTCCACCCTTTCGAGGCGGGTTATCTTGATGCCGAGGCCCTTGAGCTGCAGGTATAGCGGCTCTGGCACCTTGATGCGCTCGGTGACGGTACTCTTGATGTCCTCCAGGAGCATCGCCTTCTGGTTCTTCTTTTCCCTTCTGGCTTCGGCACTGCGCTTGCCGAGCATGACCGCCGTTTCGTGGTCGTGCACGGGTATTAGGTTTTTTCTGCCGTCGTATTTTGCTTTAGCCATATTCCGTTCTCCAGCGAAAACAAATTAGAGCGTGAAGCCGGACTTGCACCAACATCTCGCAGCAGGAATGCTGCGCGTTCTAGCTTGAACTACTCACGCTAAAAAAGTTTATCGTTTTTCACCCTTGTACATACCAGCCCCGATTTCATTTATTCGAGAGAACGGAATAATTGGGACGGTTAATCTTTTGCGATATTCGGGATAGATAAAATATAAATATCGCAACTGCCATCCGTCAAGTATTTTTCCTTTTACAAAATCAACATACTTCATAAAATTGAACCCCCCCCCGTCACATCGTAATAGCTTTTTCCTCCGAGTTCTTTTCTCGGGGTCGTCGGGTTCGATTCTAAGGTCATTTTATGGATTTTTTCACCATTTGGAAGCAAACAAAGATTTTTATTCGATTTTATGTCGGTAAGGACAAAATTCGATGCTCTGTAAATTGTTCCGTCACCGCAGGAGCAGCCGTCCGCAAATGAAATTATCCACTTGATCTGCGGAGCCCTTTTCTTGATAAGCCGGATGCTTTGACCGATACAGCGGCTCTCGCTATTGCGCGGGAGGTATTCGTCGAAAGCCATGCGGTTTAATTCCAGAAACTCGTTCCAGCCGGTGCCTTCGACGAGGCCCATGATTTTCCTCTTGTCGAGGCTCGGGCCATAGCTCATGACGCCGTGCAGGCCGCCATCCAGGAACGCGCCGAAATGCAGGCAGGAGTTGTTCACTACCTTGCCCGAGTAGTGGTGTGCCTTGATAAACGGGTTCGCTATCGAGGACGGGATGACCTTTAGTTCGATTTCTTTTGCTCGACCCATTGTCTTACAACCTCGTAAATTCTGTTCCCGTTTTCGTTCACGTTCCCGAAAGTCTCATCCGGGTCCTCGACCTGCTTGAGTGCGTTCTCGATAAACGCCTTCTGCTCTTCGGCAAAGGTCAGGGTCCATTGCGTAATGTTGCTTTTCTCGCCATCGGGGAGACTGAATTCGTCGTTGAAATCATCGGCGTTTATGCCGTCGTCGGCAAAACCGAAATCGCCCATGTCGATGTCCGAAATTTCGGCAAGTTCGCCCAGCTCGCCGCCGAGCAGGTTCATTTCCCACTCTGAAAATTCGGCGACCTTGTTGTCTGCGAGGCGAAGGGCCTTAACCTGGGCGTCCGTCAAATCGTCGGCAACGATGCAAGGTACTTCTGCCATTCCGAGGGACTTTGCCGCTTCGAGGCGCGTATGGCCACAGATTATGACGCGTTTGTAGTCGATGACGATGGGCTGCTTGAAGCCAAATTTTTCGATGGACGCCTTGACATATTTCACCGCCTCGGCGTTTTTTCGAGGGTTCTTTTCGTAAGGCCGTACCTCGGAAACGGGCATCATTACGATGGACCTTGCTGACTTACGCTCGGAATTTGGGGTAGATTTTTCGCTTTTAGCCATGATTTTTTCCTGTTTTTAGAGAGCTTATAACAAAATTATAACTTTTTTATAAGCAAAAAGACGATAAAAAGCACGGAAGACGAGAAATAAGTTGAGCGTAAGCAAAATGTAAAAAAAAACCTCTTGCCAAACGTCTATAAATTATATACATTTACATCGTAAACAAGAAAAAAGAGAGGTTCAAAAATGAAAAACGCACAGAACAACAACATCGTCAAGTTCGAAGTCGGAAAGTATCTAGGCCCAAATCCACCAAATCAACACCAAATCAACAGCCCCGCGAGGGGCTTTTTTCGTCCGTTCCTCGTCAAACTATGCAAATATGCGAATTTGCGCATATAGCTTAATTGCACAGAAACGCACTTTCTAGCCGTTATTTTTGCATGATATACACTTTTATAGCCCTAGAAAGAAAAACGAGCTCACAGCGCACAGAAAACGAAAGCGGAAGGCAAGACGGAATATTCCGCGCTGAAGCACAACGGAATAAAACACGATCGAAAAAGTTAATACCCCAAAAAGGCCAGTGTGTGAGAAAAGAAAAAAGCCCGGTCGCCAAGGGGGAGCAAGCGAACCGGGCCAAGAAGGAGAAAGTCCTGAATGGACACTTTCAATTTAATCAATTTTCCGCCAGCGGTCAACAGTTCGGAAAAAATTTTTTCTCTCACGCACACGCGCACGCACGCGCGAAGAGTGTGTGAAATGAAATGATATGAAATGATATGAAATGAAATGATATGAAATGATATGAAATGATATGAAATGAAATGATATGAAATGATATGAAATGATATGAAATAGGCTTGACTTCGGTTAGCGACTGCCTACCCTCGCTAACCGACCGCTTACCGACCGCTCAACGATTGCTTACCGATTGAAAAATACTGGTTTGTGTTTATGAAATTTTACAACAATAAATCTTACTTTTAATACTTTTAGTCGCAAAAAGTATTATATTTACAACAACAAAAGGAAAATAAAATGGCAGAATCACTTTCCATCAAATTGCAACCGCAGACAATCAGCTCCATCGAGAAAATCGCCGAGGCGAGGCTCAACAGGGGTATTAAGGACAGTAAGTCCAGAATAGTTGCCGAAGCCGTGGCCGACCTTGCACAGAAGGTGTTGGACGATGCAAGAGACTGAAATTACAAAGGTACAACTGACTATACGCAAGTTCGTGTACAAGATGCGCGAACTCAGGAAGGACAACTCGAAAGCCGGGCGTTGGCTTGACAAGTTCTGCGATACGCTCGTGTACCAGGACCTCGTGGAAGATCCAGACCCGTTAGCCATCGAACTCGTAGGCGAGGCGAGAAAGTTCAGCACGAAGAAGATACTGACAAACACACGCAACGGACAGATCAAAGGCGCACGCGCATCGCTACGAAAAGAAGGCAACGAGAACCCGTCGCCTGAACAGATCGAGCGCAGAATCGGCGAACTTTACGGAACGGACGCCGTTACGGAAGAACGTATAGGGGAAATAGCCGAAAGTTTGGACGATTCCCAAGACGATTGCCAGGAACCGTATGAAAGACAGGAACCTGAACAGCCCAAGGAAGAAATGGCGCCGTCTAATGAAGAGACGGAACAGGCGCCGTTCTACGATTTTTCGCCCACGAAGAAAGATGGACCGGGAATGACGATAAACGGCGTTCCGTTCGAGAAACTGCTATCGGCGAAAAAGCCCGACAAGCCTGTAGACGTTCCGCAGCCCGTACCGCCTAAAATTCTAAACCTTGCGTACTCTGGCAAGCTAGGCAACGTGAAACTTACGCAAAACCAGTACAACGATCTTGCCTTGAAGTTCGGCAACATGGACAAGCTTAACGCCGCCATCGACTCTCTTTCGTGTGACATCGACAACGGCGTCAAGAACCCGCGAAACCACTTTGCGGAGCTGTACAAGTGGGCCACTTACAGGAACTCGATAAAGGAAGAAAAGGAAAACGCAAAGACCTTCGCAGAAATGGAAGGCGACCGCGTATCTAACACTCTAAGAAACGTAGGACTGCTATGAACGTACAACTTACAGAAAAGACACTCCTCGACATGATCGGGAAGGACCCGGCAAGACAGCCTTCGCAGAAGCGAATTGCATTCGATGCCGTAAGGACCGAAATTGTCACGAAACTACTCACTTACTCCTATCTCGCGATAGGCGTCCAGCTGCCCGCCGAAGATACGATAAGGGTAAGGGCAGAAATCATAGCCGACAAGGCCGGAATAAGCACATTTAACATGAAGCAGGCGTTTGAACTTGCGATAAAGAACAAGGTCACCAAGGACTTGAGGACCCCGATTACGTTCGGCGACCTTGAAAACGCCATCTGCGACTACTGCAAGAACAGAAACACCACGTATTATGGCAAGGAAAGCCACAAGCTGCCAAGTCTCAAGGACAAGGAACTCTGGAGCGAAAATGTCGCACGGTACGCCATCAACTTCGAGAGGGAAGAACTCGAACGCCTCAAGGCCACAGAAATGCCGCAAATCGGTTACAACGGATAAAGGAACGCACCAATGGCGACAAATACGAAATTCGACCCCACACCGGCTGCGCCTGAACCGAACGAATGGCACAACCCGTGCAGAACATGGCTGCCGGACGAACCCATAAAGAAGGCTATCAACTGCAACGAGGCCGTCAAGAACTACACCATTGCATGCGGAGGCAACGCGTACTTCAACCTTTGCACCGCGCGCTCGAACGGGCCGGAATACTACAGGACTTACACGCTGCCGATAAAGAAGGCCATCTACAGGCTATACAAGAAATACTGGCGCATGCTCCCAATAGCGAAGTTATACCCGCGCAACGGAGAAATAAGCCTCGCTCTTATCCCTGCAACCGTTGACAACTTCCGCAAGATGTTCGAATACGAGAACGCGGGGCACGTATGACGCACAACGGAATCTATTTGCGACAAATGTCGGAGCACGAGACGAAGCGCACAAGCTGGCTCCTGCTGCATCCTAGAGCTGACGGACGCCAAATCCCTCAAACGGCGACTTGCTACAGGTGCGGAAAGAGAAAGCCCACAAGCGAGCTCAAGGAAGTCGGAAACGATGTGTACAGGTGCAAGGACGGATGCAATGGATAACTGGGAATCGCTCATAGCGTCACGCATGCGCCCGTGCGCCACGATGCCGAAGGAAGAGGACACTAGCAAGAGGGCAAAGAAGATAAGCTCCGACCGCTACGAAAAAAGCGAGAAGCGCAAGGAATCGCACAAGAAGTGGCAGCAGAGCGAGGCCGGCAAGAAGTCCATGCACGACCGCGGCGAACGCTACAGGCACACCGAGAAGGGCGTGAAGAACTCGCGCAAGAAGGCGATGACCTACTATTACGCGCACAAGGACGACCCGGAATTCAAGGCGAAGAGGGCCGCAAGGCAACGCAAGTACAGGGCCGAGGCCAAGGCCAGAAAGAACTTGCTCATGTCGGACGGGAATCTCGCCGCATGAACAAAAACTGATAACTTCAAAACAGGAGAAACGACAATGGAACAACACGTATTCGACGACTGCATCTGCAACCCGCCATTCGAGGAAGCCATGAAAATCTTAGGTGATGTGGGTGGGGGTGAACTGACCGAAGGGCAGTCGAAATTCTTTGACATGAAAAGGAAGCTTGTCGATACGCTACAGGAAGGCGCCACGGACAACGAGAAAAAGCTTGTCGGTATCGCGAAGCTGTTTATCAACTATTCCGAAAACATGCAAAGGAAATTGAACGGCATTAAGCGGAAACTTGAAAAAATCGAATCGTCGGTTCAGGAACAGAACGGAACAAAAGCCAAGTCCAATGACGATAAGTTCAAGATGTGGAACTGTCTTGTATCCTGCTACTGCGCCATAAACAGGCATTTCGGCGACAAGATACGCGAAACCGTAGAGCTCAACTTGCGCACGCAGAAGGAAGGACAGCTAAGGAAGGCAATGGCCGAATTCGAGCGGCTGTCGAAACTCTAAAAAAAAAGATTTAGGCCGATGGGCGTATAACAAATGATCCATTTTTACCTCGTTGATACCGCGCCCGGAGGCCACACAATTTAAACTTTGATGAAATCGCAAAGGAGTACAAATGAGCGAACTGAAAGCAGACAAGACATTCGTTTTTGGCGAAGAATGCGAGGCTTACAAGAAGTCCGAAGCTGACAAGGTAATTGCAGATAAGGACAAAGAGATTGCAAGATTGGATGATTTGGCTCACGCCCATAACCTTGAACTTTTGCAGAAGGAAAACTGCATTGCGGAGCTGAAAGATAAACTCCGTCATTATCCGATGATGGTCGCACTGCTTGAAAATGACAAAAAGAAGATTGAGGAACTGAAAGAATCTCACAATAAGGAAGTTGAACAGCTACTGATGAAGATTGCAGGGCTTGAAAAATTAGTAGAGACCGCAGACAAGTTAGTAAAACAAGAGGGTGGCTTTACGGTCAAGGATGTAACTTTCGGCGGAGTCAAGTTGGAAGGGATAAATACGCAAAGGAGCAAGCATGATTGAACCTGGAAAACTCAACGGCTACCTCGTAGCCATCAAGGAAGAACTACGGAAAGCCGAAGGCAAGCACCCGGATTTCTGCGAAGCACTGCTGGACCCGGAATCACGCGTGAGCTGGGCCGAGTCCGAGAGCCGCATCAAGGCCCGTAACGCTATGACTAATGATAAGTACGCGGACAACGTGCTAATGGAAGAAATGGCCGAGGCATGCGCCGCGATAAGCGCCGGCGACAAGGACCACGCCAAGCAGGAACTTGCGCAGGTGTGCGCGGTGGCTATCCGCATGATGTACAGACTGGACGCAAATGGGTAAATCGTGGAACGGATCGATAATTGTAGATAACGGAAAAAGGAGAAAGACTATGAGTAAAGGCGCAATAAATTTTACCAGCGACAACGAATACTATACGCCAAAAAGCATTGTTTCGAGATTTGGGTCTTTTGATTACGATCCCGCGACAACCTCTGAAAAAGCCAAAGATTTAGGAATCCCGAATTTTGACACTATCGAAAGTGACGGTCTTTTTAGAGATTGGACACAGTTTAAGAGGATATGGGTAAACCCTCCTTTTACACACAAGCACTTATTTCTTGAAAAAGCAGTAAATACGTTTATTCAAGTGAAAAACGAGATTTTCTTTCTCTGCCCTATCGAGTTCCTTACGACAAAACGTTTTTGCGAACAAATTAAAATAATGGGGGGGGTATAAGATTGTATTTGTTCAATGGCAGAATCAAGTTTGAAAGTGGACTCGGAAGAAACGAAAAGAGCCCTGCTTTTGGGAGTGTAATCTTTAAGTTGCAGGAAAGAAATGAAATCGAATTTATGGATCTCTAAAGGAACTAATCAACGATGGCACTGGCGAAAGTAAAGACAGCGGAGGAAATGGCGAGGCTTGACGCCATCTGGGCTGAACTCGAAGCCCACAAGGACGAGCTAGAAGAGCCGATGCAGGCGCGTCCGCAAGCCGAAATCGACGATGAAAACCGCAAGGCGAAGATCCGGCGGCTCTCCAGCCTCGAACGGAAGGAGTTCCTCGGCAATGTAAAGAGTATAGCCGGGAACGACGGATTCAAGACCAAGTGGGAAAAGATTCTCTCGCAGTTTATCCTGAATAACCTCGCACCCATGAATGAAGAAATCAACCTTTTGCGCAACTTCGCGCAAGGCGTGAGCCAGCGACTAGAGAAGGCGGAACGCTCCGCGCGTGAGCAGGACAACCACCACTACTACAAGATTTTCGCCGACGGCGTGAAAACTCTGCTGGATGCGCTTTAGCGAAGCGGATTTAGCCGAAAAATGCCAAAATAGCGTCAGCAATGGCGCTATTTTTGTGTTGATAAATGTTTTACAATAAAAATCAACATTTTTATAAAAAATATCTTGATAAGATATAAATAATTAGGTATATTGTAGATGTAAACGAAAACGAGGTTGAAAAAATGAAAATTGAAAACATCTACATCAAGCGTGATTCAGAAGGCAACATTACCGGCGATATTGAATTTTCTAAAAATGGTCGTTTTGATTGCGTCAGCTTCGGCCTTTACACTTCCGGGAACTTTGAATTTAAAACCTGGAATACTCGCAGATTTACGAAAGAAGAAAAAAAAGCTCTTGATCTTGCGGCTATCGCAAAACTCGCCGCTTAAGGTCTAAAGCGCTCGCCGGGAACCGCGCCCCGGCAGACCTCGAACAATCAAAAAAAGGAAGAAAAGAAAATGGCAACAGAAACCACTACACTCAAGAGCGTGGCGATCACGGCGAAGGCTTACGAAATCGCCACAGCCGAATCGAAGCGCCGTAAGGATAGCGGTATCCCCGCATCCCTCACCAACGTAATCAGCGAGGCCATCGTGCGCACTTTCTCGCGTGACAGCGACATCCAGACTATCGCGAAGGCCGAAGAACTCGGCTTTAAGTTGGACTCCACCGCTACCATCGGCGAAACTTTGCGCGACGCGAAAAACTTTATCGAAGGGGCGTAAAATGTCATTTTCCGACAACATTATACGTTCCAAGGATGGAAACTGGCAGATCGTCATAGACGAAGATGCCGAATGCGCCCACATCAGATGCACCGGAAATGTCCCTACGTCCGTCAAGGATGCCGTCGAACAGCGCGAATGTAACGGCAAGTGCAACAGCGCCAAGGAACTACGCTTCTTTGCCCGCCTGCTTGTAATCAACGCATAGGAGCCGACTATGGATCATGATGATGCAAAGCATATCGCCGGATTTGCCGGAATAATGGCTGTCGGAATGGTCTGCATGTACCTTTTTGTCAAGCTCTTTGCCCTTGCATCGTATCTTGACCGGGTGTAGCGCATGGATGCGAAGCAGCTATTCTATGTCGAGGCGAACGGAGAGCCGCTTGGCGTAATGACAATGAGGGACGCCTTAGCATGGGGTTTCGCCCACGACCACGCCCTGCTCGAATTTGAACCTTTAACAAACTACTTACGGAGAAAGTAAAATGAAACTGCTTGAACGCATAGCGAGAAAGATTAACCGCATGAAAGAGGACCCGCAGGACTGGGCCGAATTCGTGACCGATTGCCTCTGCGTAATCGTTACCGCGTTTCTCGCGGTCTTTGCGCTCTTAATCCTCTGGAAAGACTTTTAACAGGAGAATACCAAAATGGCTAACGAAATCGTAGAACAACAAGCCGCATCTATGCAGATTGTCAACGGCAATGACTACATGATTGGGCTCAACGAACTCAAGACTCGCGCCAACATGGTGACGAAAATCAAGCGCGAAATCATGCGCGAAAATGTCCACTGGGGCAAGGTGCCCGGATGCGGAGACAAGCCGACGCTCCTCAAGAATGGCGCCGAATTGCTCTGCATGGCGTTCAAGCTCGCCCCTGACGCGAAGGTGGATATTTCTGACCTCGGCAATGGTCACCGCGAATACACCGTCACCACGACGCTATTGAGCATTGTGACCGGGACCCCGATTGCGACTGGTCTTGGCTCCTGCTCCACGATGGAGAGCAAGTACCGTTACCGCGGAGCCGAACTTGTCAACACTGGCAAGCCGGTTCCGCAAGACTACTGGGACGAAAGAGACCCCGCACTTCTTGGCGGGAAAGGTTTTGTCGCAAAGAAAGATGACAATGGCAAGTGGATGATCTTCGCAAAAGGCGAAAAAAGAGAAAACCAAGACATTGCAGATGTATACAACACCGTACTCAAGATGGCATCTAAGCGATCTCTCGTCGATGCAACGCTCAAGGCTACAGGCGGAAGCTGCGAATTTACCCAAGACATCGAAGACTTGCAAGAATACGCAGTCTACAAGGATGCACAGCCACAAACCTCTGCACCGCACCCGCAGAAGAAGGAAATCGACGAAGAAACAAAGCAGTTCATGGACGGAATGAAGGGTCTCTGGACTCAGGCGCCCGAAATCTACAAGTCCACGATGGACGAATTCGGCTTCAAGTCCGCGAACAACGTTCCGCCGGAACGCAGAACGGAAGTATTCTGCACCATCCAAGCCAACATCACGAAGGCTGCGCAGCAGAGCGCCACGACCGCGCAGGAACAGCAGGACAGCGGCGAAGTGGACAACAGCCTTTTCTAACGCAACGGTGGAACGTGGTTAGGCGGTGACTGGAAAGCCCCAAAGATTAGGATGGAACCGCCACAATTTTTACAACATAACGGAGAAAGTAAAATGGAACAGCAAGAAACCACAGAAGCAGAAGTCATCAACACGAACGCCATAGAAATCAAGGATACGGGCAAATCTTTCGAAATCGTAAAGAAACCCGAACAAAATAACCTTGAATCAATTTTCCTAGACCGTAATAATTTCGTGCCGATGCTCCAGCAGGTCAAGAAGATTGCTCGCGGCCTCATTGCAGACCCGACCACAGAGGAAGGTGCAAAGCAGCGCAAGGCTTTGAGCCGCAAGATTGGCAGCCTCAAGACCGCCATCGAGGACGATGGCAAGAAGGTGGCGGCAGCTCTCAAGGCGAAGCCGAAACTCATCGACGCGACCCGCAAGGAAGTCAAGGACACGCTCGAAATGCTTCAGGACGAGGTGATGAAACCCGTCAAAGAAATCGAGGCACGACAGAACGAAATCATCGAAATTTCGAACCTCCCTGCCTCAGCCATCGGATGCGACAGCTTCGGAATCCAGGACGTCATCAACGTGCTCGAAAGCAAGGCCAAGGACGAAGCCTACTGGAAGGAAAGCTACGCGGATGCGATGGCAGCCGTCACGGAAGCACGCCGCCAGCTCAACGCCATGCTTGATTCCACGCTCAAGCAGGAAGAACAGCAGCGCGAATATGAACGCCTGAAAGCGGAAGAGGAAAAACGCAACCGCCAACTGGCTGAAGAAGCAGCCCAGGCCAAGGCGGAAGCCGAGGAAGCCAAGCGAAAAGCGGAAGAAGCCAAAAGAGCCCAGGAAAAGGCGGAAGCCGACGCAAGGGCAGCAGCCGAAGCGGAAGCGAGAGCCAAGGCCGATGCAGAACGCGCAAAGCAGCAGGCGGAAGCCGCAAGGGCAAACGCTACCGTCACCGTACAGGGCGACGCACAGAAGGCTATCAAGGATGCGGAAAAGACTAAGTCCGAGATGCTCTTCCCGGAAGATCAGCAGACCTACAAGCGCACTTGCAACCGCGAAGCGCTGGATGACATCAAGGCTTGCGGAATCGACGAGGAAAAGGCGAAGGCAATAATTACCGCCATCGTCAAGGGCAAGGTTCGACACATCGTCATGATGTACTAGAGAACGCATGAAGAAACTCAAGTACCCGTCAACCGCGATGGTTCGCGACAAGCTAGGAGCCGGAAGCAAGATCGCGAAGCGCATCTACGCGCTGGAGAAGTGGGCCGTATCCCACGGATATGACGGGTACGCGCCCATCAACCGGAGGACTAAAAAGGACAAGATGCAACAGATGGAGATTGGTTTATGAGCACTCGCAAGTTCACTGAAGAGGACATTGACGAGATGGTCTTTCTTGCAAAGAAATTCGGCAGCTACAGAAAGGCTGCTCTCGAATTCGGATGCTCTTACCAGACCGTAGCCGACCGATGTCACAAGCGTGGCGTGCATATAGCAGGGCCTCACGAACTTTGCAAAAGAAAGAAGCAGCTCGTCATAGACGGTCACACCTTCTACTGGATTGACAAGGGCTACTATCGCGGCTCCGTCAACGGCGAACGCCTAATGCTTGCAGACTACCGCTACAGGCAAATGTTCGGAACGCAGAAGCCGAAAGGTACCGTGATAATGTTCAAGGACGGTAACAAAGACAACTACGCAATCGAGAACCTTTACTTTATAACGACTTCCGAATTCATGAAGCGAAGAAACTCGGACCCGGCAATACTCGCAATGAACCGCAAGATATTAGAGGACGGACGGAACAAGAACATAGCGATGGAAAAGAAGAAACCGTGGCTTGCGAAGCGCAGAGGACAGAGGACGTGGAGAACAAGGAGGATCAACGACCCGGACAACATCAGCGCAATGAAGGGTGCACAGACAAGGCGAAGGAATGCGGAAGAACGCGGATTCTTCTACACACCGGAGCAAATCGAACACCTTAGCGCCGCACACAAGGGAATCACGAAGGCCATAAGGCTACAACGCAAGCACGAAAGCGAAAAGGCAGGAATCCGCGCAAAAATGGGAATGCGATAACCTATTTTGTATTAATAAACATTTTACAATAAAAATCAAGTTTTTTATAAAAAATATATTAACAAGATGTAAAAATTAAGGTATATTTACTCATGTAAACAAGAGGTAAAAGAATGACTAACGAAGAAATCGACGCACTCATTGCAAAATTGCAAGAAGAAAAGGAAAAGAACCAAAAAGCCATAAAAGAAGAAAAGGTGTTATGGCCTGCCACTTCTGAAGTAAACGCCCGTTTTTCTGCATTCTGCAAAAAGCACGGAATCATTCCTACAGAAGATGAACGTAGAAGCATTGTGAAAATTCCTGAAAACCTTGAGAAAAGACTCCGCAACAAGGACCCTAAATATAGGTACAATGCCATTAATCCGGAGAAGAAAAAATGTGGCAGAACGAAGAAAGATAACGGCGACAACGACCTTTTCCAAAGAACAAAGAAGTAACGATAAATCTTTAACAAAGGAATAAAACACTATGCCTTTTTTAAATAAAGTTATGCTCATCGGCAATCTTGGAAAGGACCCGGAAATCCGCGTGAACCAGGCAAGCGGAAAGAAGGTCGTTTCTTTCTCGCTCGCCACCTCCCGCCGCTATCGAGACGCCAACGGCGAACAGAAAGAAGATACGCAATGGAACAATATCGTAGGCTGGGGCAAGATTGCGGAAGTATTCGAACAGCTCGGCATCCACAAGGGCATGAGCCTCTACGTCGAAGGTCGCCTCACGAACAGAAGCTGGACAGACCAGGCGAGCGGACAGAAGCGGTACGTGACGGAGGTCGCTCTCGACACGTTCCAGCTCCTCACTCCGCGCGGAACGCAGAACGGAGGCGGCTACGGTGGCGGATACGGTCAGCAGCAACAGCGCCCCGCGTACCAGAACGAGTACGACCAGCAGCAGTCCGACGATTGCGTAGACTTGCCGTTCTAGGCTCAAAGATTTCTCCGTGCGAGCCCAACTTTAGCCCACGGAGAAGCCGAAGGCGTGACGAGTAACCACATCATAGGACAATATCAACCAATAACACGGATGATCGTTGCTCCTGCGACATGGAAATCTCTCTGTTGTTGATGCCACGCCCGAAGCACCCCACGTACAAGGTAAAAAAACGTAATTTGCCCTTTGTACGTGGACAACGGCTCCTTAGCTCAGTTGGTAGAGCGCCAAAAGCGGCCCTATGGCGGTCGGTAGCAATGCAACGATGGTGAAACGGTCTTGATTGACGTGACGTACCGGAGCACGTTACACGCGGGTTCGAGTCCCGCAGGAGCCACTAAAAATCCCGATGGCGGCACGACACATCTTCACCTCACACACTTGATAAGTACACCGCCGCCGGAGGGAAATTTTTAAAACGGAGAAAAAACAATGAAACCCAGCAAAGATGCTTTAGACGAATACAAGGCGATGGCGAAAAACTCGCCCGGTTCGATGGAATCCAAGATCAAGGCGCACCTTGTCGCAAACTGCCCGAAATACGACGAAAGCAGGTTCGACAGCTGCATGCAACACCTCGTGGATTGCGCAAAAGAAATTCTCGGAAGCAGGAACGGAGAAGTTCCAGACGAAGTGTGCTACAAAATCTGCCGAGATTACTTCGACGACGAACTGTGGGCGACCGAAGAAAATAAGGACGACGGAGACAAGGAAAAAGAAGAGAGACGCTCCAAGTCCCACCAGGGAAAGAAATTTCCGAAGAAGTCCTCCCCAGCTCCCATTGCCGACAAGAAATCCGAAAAGCCGAAAGAAGCCGAGAAAATTCCGGAAGCTGCTCCTATCTCGCCAAAACCAGCGACCAACCAGGTTGACGGACAGCTGAGCCTCTTCGACATGCTGGGGGTGTAACATGGGATATCGTTGCTCGTTCAGCGACCGCATCCGCAAGGCTCCTGACGGACAGCTCGTCCGAATCATTTCCGCGTCATGGAACGGCAAGCGTTACGGCAAAGGCGAAATGGATGTTTACCGCATTTACGAAGATGGCCGCGAGGAAGTACGCAACCTTGCGTTTACGCCCCTCGCAGGCTATGTCTTGGATTCCCTCGTTCCGGAAAGGACTTATGGAAAGCCTATCTTCGAATGCAACGGCGTTAAAAAAAGAAGCTGCTGCGAAATAGACTCCATAGGAGAAGCAACGGTAAAGGAAAGATATCCGATGTTCCGTTGGATGTTCGACAAGGCGAAAACGCAAAGGGAAAATTCCATTTCGAATTTTTCCGTTTGGGAGCTACTGAAAGCCTGGAAACGCTGGCCCGATTGCGAAAGGCTCCTCAACTGCGGATTATGGAAGCTCAGCCTGTCGGAACCGTTTGCAAAGGCTTCATGCACGGTGCAGAAAAAGGTAATGGCATACCTGAAACAGCATCCCGATATCGGGGATGTAGGATATGGTCAGCTCCTTTACATGATGAAGAACAGCGTATCCGCAGACGAATACGGATTAATCAAGAGATACAAGGTAAGCATCGATGTAATCCGATATCTCGAAAGCCAAATGAAAAAGGACGAAGCCTACGCAAAAGAAGGGCTTTTCAAGACCTTCAGCACATACATGGACTATTCCAGGATGGCGGCAAAAGCGGGACACGACATGAGCGACCAGTACTGGGCGCGTCCAAACAGTCTCCGTAACGCTCACGACAAGGTCATTGCGGAAAACGCCGAAATAGAAGCAGCCAAGAACAAGGATAAACAAGACCGCTACCTTGCGGCCGTAAAGAAATGGATTTCCAAGAAAGTTGAAAAAGGCGGTCTTACCGTTTACGTACCTGAAAATTTCATCGACTGGGAAATTCAGGCAAAAGCCCTGCACCAGTGCATCGTTTATGCGGACTACATTGGCAAGGTGACAAGCGGGAAAGCCCTTCTGCTGTTCGTCCGCTGCAACGGGAGGCCGATGGCTACGGCAGAGCTCGACAATTCCGGAAAGATTGTCCAGTTCTACGCAGACGAACACGACCGCGAAAACATGAAGCCAACGCCGGAAGCCGAATCCGCCGTAAACGAATGGATCAAAAAATTCAAGCCAAAATTCAGGACTCGCAAAATAAGGGAGGCGGCATAATGACCAGTGGCGAGAATACTACTAAAAGCGACGACTGGGAATCTCTGATTGCAACGAAGATGCGTCCATGCTCAAGCATATGCCGGATTGAAGACGCAAGGAAACGAAACGCTGCCAGGGCTACAAAAAATTGGCGGTCTAGGAACATGGACCGATATAAGACGAAAAAAAAGAATGGGAAAAGGCACATCCCGAAAAGTTGAAGATGTACAATGAACGGCATAGAAACTTGCGAAAACGCTGGGCGGAAGAACATCACGATAGAGTCCTGGAACTCGGTAGGATAAGCGACAGAAAACGCCGCAAGACCGAAAAAAGAAAAGCGTGGGAAAAAGAATATAGACAGCGGCCCGAAGTGAAAGCCAAGAGAAGAGAATATGACAAAAAGAGAGCCGCATCGCCTGAACGCAAGGCCTACGAAAGGGAACGTTCTAGACATCGCAGGGAACAGAGCAAACTAAAAAAGTTTTAAGCAGAACGACGTTCTGTGGGATCATTGGTTTACAGAATACTACCTCAAGTCCGAAGCCGACAAGGTGATTGCTGAATTGGAGGAATCGCACAAGAAGGAAATTGGGCAACTCTTGATAGAGATTGTGAAACTGAAAGATTCCATCGGGAAGCTGCTTAAAGCCAAAACCGAACAAGTCATGGACGAAGTTCTTCAAAAGAGTCTCGTCTATGGCGAAGGCTTTGTACCGGTTGAACACGCTATGAGACTCGTAGCAGAACTCCGTCGTAACAAGTACAAGCGGTGCTTGGCGATGGCGCAAGAATGGTGCAATTATGCGGCTTTCTGTGGGATGCAATCTTCCTGTCATAACCATCGTGGATTCGGCAAGACTGCGGAAAGATATACCTGGAAAGAATGTCACGCTTGGAAGTGCGTAAAGCGTTGGCTCGCCATTGCAGAGAAATTCAAGCCAAACAACTAACCGCCCAGTAGGGCAAAGGAAACAAAATGAAAAATATGATTGAAACCGAACACGACCTCCTCACGACAAAGTACACAAAGGTGCTGGAGGAAAAAGAATACTCATACAATGCCCCGCACTATTTTGAAGTGCATCGTAAGCTGGACGAAAACACCGAATTCAATCCGGAAACCGACGTGCTCGCAAAAATCCACTTCCAGGAAGGCCCTATCAAGGAATGCGGAGTGAATGGAGTATGCAACGAAGACCTTATCGTGATGGCCATACGCCGTCTCGAAGGATTCCAAAATAGCGAATTTAAGTGCAGAGAAAATGCCTGTGCAATCACCAAGCTAGAAGAAGCCCTGTTGTGGCTCCGCAAGCGCACGATGGGCCGCGAGAACCGCGGCGTGGAAGGTACGCACAAGGTGTAGAGCCTAACACCCGCATCGTTTCGGCGGTGCGTGGTTAGACTTTAACAGAGGTGCGTGATGAAAAAGAAAAAAGTGTTAAGAACAACACCGATTAAGGTTCACTTGGAAGGCGGAATTGTTGGTAGAATTTTGGGTGCGAAATTACTTCGTTGTGAAATATGCGGAGATAATGACCGAACGCATTTATTCGCTTCTCCGCTAACAAGACGTGTACTTTGTATGAAGTGTGCAAAGGAGGCGAAGTGATGGCTAGAGATTGCAAGAAGTGTATGTACTTTCAAGGGATGCATCCTAATTACAACGATAGTTTCGCTTGCCAACTCGACCCTAATTGTTCGTGGATTGAGTACAAGGAAAAGAAAGTCTGCAAGAATTACGAAGAAAAGGAGGCGAAGTGATTAGGTACAACTTTACCAAATTAAGCCGTGAGCAACTGGCTAAGATTGCGGAGAACGCTATCAAGGCACTTGCTGACAAGAGAAACTTTGACGTGTTCACATTTACACTAGATGTTGATGGCGATGAATCTGATGTTGAAGTGATAAAGGAGGCACAATGAAGACGCTCACGCTGTCGCTAAAACGCAAGTGGTTCGACATGATTAAGTCGGGCGAAAAGAAAGAGGAGTATCGGGAAATGTCTCTATACTGGAAATCTAGGTTTATGCCCGATTATAACGACTATGACCTGGAGCATCTAATTGCCCATAATTCACGGTATAAAGATTGCTACGAGCGTGTAACCGAAGAAATAGAACATCAAAATTTTCTAAAGCATTTCGACAGACTCGTCTTTACCCTCGGCTACCCGAAGGCGGACGACACCGAGCGCAGGATGGAGTTCAAGAACACGAAAATCCGCATCGGCACTGGTTGCCCCGAATGGGGTGCGGAGCCGGGCAAGATGTACTTTGTAATCACTTGGGAGAAATAAAATGAACCCTATAGAAATGTATATCCAGAACGGATACGAAGTAATGAATGCGATCATTGAAAACGCAGACATCACTACCGAAGAATACCCTACAGTAAACATACAGCTTAAACTTCCATGTGGCGGTGTAGTGTTTGGGGGGTATTCGTTTGCTCATGTAGCAAAAGGCGATTTCAAGCTGGAGGGATGGGAAAAGGGCATGACCGCTATTTTCCGCATCATGGAAGTCGCTGGAGTGAATCATTGGAACAAGCTCAAGGGCTCTCCCGTCCGTGCGATTTTAAAAGACCAAAGAATCTATGCAATAGCTCATTTCCTCGAAGACAAGGTGATGGACTACCGTTTGCCACCTTTTCAGGAGAATGAATTATGTTCTATCTAGTATTTTTCATAGGCTATGTTATCGGCATTTTATCTGCACTCCTGTTTCTTTACCTTATCCGCAGGGAATTGGAGCAAGTAGCCGACGGAGAAAGGGTATGCGGCAAGGAAAATAACGTAAGATGGGCCGACTCATTCTACGTCGAGGTTGCTACGGGCAAATACCACTTTGCGAGTGACCTCATAAAAGAATACGGACGGCAAACGCTCGGCAAGCTCGTTGCCGAAGGCAAGTTTGTCAACGAGGGACATTGGGAAAAAATGCAGGAGGGCAAGAAATGAACTACCGCGATGTGGCTTGCCCGAATTGCGGAACAGTTTACGCCGTGGGCTACAGCGACGTGCCTCACAGCGTCGAGAAAATACACCGCATCTGCGACACCTGCATGATGCCGATCGAAGTCAAAAACCCCTGGAAGGATAAGGAGACGAAATGATGGCTGAATTTAGCTGGTACACGGATGACAAACCTCACATCAGCACTTATCTAAATGGGGCGCCAAAGAAACGATACTTGGTCGTGGATGGCATAGCCGTCATTGGACGTTGTGTAATGCACTACAAGCCAAACCGCAAAGGCGGACACACGCACAACCACCTAAAGAACATGGAGCTGCGACTTATGCTATCGAAAAAGGAAATCAAGGCGCTCCGTAAGATCATGAAAAGGGAAACGAAAAATGGATAAACGCACTTTCAAGATTTGCGAGGCCGTGCACCTCGGACTCGATTACTACTACATGGCGAAAAACGACCGCCGGACGCTCACGAAGGAAGATTACGAGATGGCGAAGCGCACGCTCCCAACACTCCCAGACGGGTGGTATCGCGAGAGACACGAATGGGACGCCGCAAAATGGTGAGGTGAAAATGGCAAACAAACGACCGCCATCCGTTACGGAGGCACGGCGCGAGATTCCGCGCATTTTGCAGACGATACGTGACCGCGACTACTATTCAGTTGTCCGTGACTTCTTCGAGCTTTCAGCGATTTCTGTTCGCAACACGTTCGACTTCACGAAGCGCGAGGAGTTCGAAAAGCGATACTTGAACGTTGCGAAGCAATACTCCAGAGACCAGCTCGAAACGTTCGCGTCATGTCTCGGCCTGTTCATGGGCGAGATTGAGGCGGCAAAGAACGGATCAGGCGAGTTCCGCGACTTTGCCGGAGAAATCTACATGGACTCCGGCACAAGCAACGGCAAGGCTGGGCAGTTCTTCACGCCGTACCACGCAAGCCATCTAATGAGCGAATGCACTCTGGACAAGGACGAAGTGCTTGGGCGCTTCGAGAACGACCCGGACCACGTTCTTACGCTATACGAGCCTACATGTGGTGCAGGCGGCCTTATCGTCGCAAGCATCGACGTTCTCAACGGGTACGGCGTTAATTACGCGTGGAACGTGTTCGTGGACTGCGGCGACATAGACTCAAGGTGCGTACACATGACATTCCTCACGCTATCGCTGCTCGGTGTTCCGGCGGTCGTGAGGCTCGGCGACGCTCTAACGATGGATTATCGCGAGGCGTGGTTCACGCCAGCCTACCTGATCGCATGGCCGCACTTCAATCGGCGCATAGGACAAGGCAAATATCCACAAAGTGCCACCGTTCCGAAGGCTCCAGGATCGCCAGTAACCGAGCCTAAAGAGGCGCCTGCGGTTGCGCCTACAGAATCGCCCAATATATCCCCAATAACGGCCGAAAACGCGCCAAATTGCGAAGAAAACGGGCAAATGTCGCTATTTTAGGCCGTTTTTTGAAAATTTTTTGCAAAAAATCCCTTTTTTGGGGCTTTTTTTGTCATTTCTCTAATGTAAGTAAAAAATAAGCAAAAATATTGGCCTCACCCCTTGTTTTTAGCGTGAAAATTTAATATAAATTATAGACGTAAACAAGAAACAAGAGGTAACAAAATGAAATTCACGAAAACAGCATTTAGGGCAGCATTGAAGGCTAACGACCAGACAGAAGTGTGGCGTTTAGTTTCTTATAAAATCGGTTCAAAGCCAACCAGAACGCAAGTTTATAACGCCGTCGTGGAACTTTCTACAACTTCGGAACTTACCACAATGAGAAGGGCTAGAAAAATGGCGTATGGCGAAGGCGCAAAGAAAAGAATGGCGCAAAACGCTTGCATAGCATCGTGGGCTAAACGTGGCGGTATGCGCCAATATAGACAAAAGACGGAAGCTCTCGCAATGCTCCGCCGTTTGCTTACCGAAAAACTCGGCAACTACACCAAGGTGCCTATGATGGGCCACACCCACCTTTACTTCTGTTCCCCGTCCTACGGTCATGCCGACTATAACAAAGTTCGCACCTGCAAAATCGAAGGCAACGAAATTTTCTGCAAAAAGGTAGTCGATCTTGGTGAAAGAATCCTCGCGAAGAAGTCTGCATAATTGCGGCCACTAGACAAGCCCGCCATCCTGGGGCGTTCTATGGCAGACCTTTAAATTTCTAAAGAGTTTATCTATGAAAGAAAAGAAACATCCCGTATGCAGCGAATGCCCAGTTCATCATCTTTGCGGTACAAGGTGGAGAGATGAATTTGGAAATATCGACTGCAAGGCACGTGTAGAAGAATTTAAAAAAGGAGGCTTAAATGGCTAGAAAGAAAAGAGAAAATCTCTCTAAAGTATGCTTCTACATCGACGTAGAAGAAGTCAAGGCGGCTAAGGTTGCCGCAATAAAGAAGGGTATCGACCCGGATATAGCCGGAAATTCCAGCGCGCTTATACGCCATCTTGTGAGCGAGTTCTTGAGGAGCGCGGAATGACGGGCGACATTTTCATAGTGTGCATGGGCGTCGTGTGCTACCTTATCGGCTTCTTTTTCGGCAAGGTATTCGGCGCAAGGAACAGTAAGGGCGACAGGCCGGAAAAGTGCGATACACTAGAGGACATCTTGAACAGGGAGGGGTAAAACACAATGGCTTCTACGAACGGCATGCCGAGGGCAGCAAACAGCCTGTACAAGCACGGCTTCGACGATTCCGACGACTTGACGCCGGAGCAGCGCGAACGCGTGAACAAGGGCTTGAGTCCCTACAGGCGCGACACGAATGTAAGCGAATACAAGTACAGCAAGGGGAGGTTCGTATGAACCTAGACCCGCGCGTTTTTCCAACGATTTTGATGGTTCTAGACTTTATCGCCGCCATCCCTTACGCCGTACAAGGGGATGTTCGACATGCCGTGTACTGGGTGGCTGCAGGAGTCCTGACTTTAACCGTTACATGGTAATTTATGGCTAAGATAACTCTAGGGCTACCATACAAGGGATCCAAGGCCGCAATCGCGGAGGACATCGTTAAGAAGCTACCTCCAGGCGGTCGCATACTAGACGCCTGCTGTGGAGGAGGGGCTTTCCTCATGGCGGCGGCTATGAGCCTAAAATGGGATTCCGTTGTCGGAAACGACTTGAACAAGGCGACGATTGCCCTGCTTGACGCGGTGCTCATACACAAAGGGCAAATCGACTACGAGCACCCAGCACCGTGTTCTCGCGTTGACTTTTTCAACAGCCTTCAACGCATCGAGAACGGCGACTTCGACATCCAGGACTGCGTGAACAAGTATTGTGCGAGCTTCGGCAACGACGGGAAAACCTATCTGTACGGCGAACAAATCGAAGATTACAAGCTGATAGCAGAAAAGATGCTTACCGCTCCGACATTGTCCGAAAGACGAAGCAATTACAGAAAGTTCTTTGACATCATGACAACTGAAGACGATGACGGGCGCCTTCAAAAATTGGAGTCCGTGCAAAGATTACAGAGCTTGGAACGCTTGGAACGCTTGGAACGCTTGGAACGCTTGGAACGCTTGGAACGCTTGGAACGCTTGGAACGCTTGGAACGCTTGGACATCTTCGACATTGACTATAAGGGGTTCGATGTAGTCTATTTCGACCCACCGTACAAGGGTACAAACAAGTATGATTTTGAGTTCGACTATGACAGATTCTACGACCTTTTTAAGTCACTTAAAACAGACTTAAAAATCAACGCATTTTTAAGTGAATACGACGCCCCGTTTACTTGCGTCGCTGAATTTGAAAAAACGCAGTTGATGGCGGCTTCGGTCGGCTCGTCAAAATCCACGACGATGGAAAAGCTCTACTTCAACGGCACGGCGGACGAATACCGCGAGCTGATGGGGCGATTCTACGACGATGGAGCGCAAAAGGACTGCCAGCAGTCGCTTTTCTGAATGTAATGTTTTTGTAATAAAAAAGTAATTTCTTGCATCCTCCGCATATTCTAGTTTTATGTGTAAAAAAGGAGTTCAGATTGAATAAACGAGAAATGATACTCAAGGCGGCGGAAGCCATCGAAGTCAAGGCAATCCTTCTTCCGGATAATTTCGACCATGCGCTTATCGGCTATACAATCCATGAAGGCTCAAGAACCGCAGTAGGCGTGTACGATTACGACAAGGCGGCTTGCAGGACTTCACACGCGAGTGAATGCTCCGTTGACATCGACCTGGAAGATGCGCTACTTGACGCTATCCGCGCCATAGAAGGCGATGTAAAGCCTGTCATTATCCACACGGGAGAATGACGCATGAATTGCTGGTGGTGCAGACGTGAACGAAAGTGCAAGGAGTATCGCATGCGATGGATGCGCGGGTTCGTTCCTTTGTGCGAATGCTGCGCAAACGGATTTAGGGAAAAAATAACGGAGGTGAAGTAATTGCAACGCATAAACATCGCCTTCATGGAAGGCTACAGGGCAGCAATTCGCATGCTTATCGAGTCAGCCGAAGGCATGGCGAAGGACAAGAAGGCTAAAGTAATCGCAAAGAATACGATCCAATGGCTCAAGCTGTGCCACGAAAACGCAAACGAGCTGGCGGACGGTAACAGGCCGTCGTTATGGATAACTCAAGAAGGAAAACTATTTTTCAAGAAGGAACGGTAAACACAGGCAAATGATGGCAAAACTAACTGAATCGGATAAACAGCGGATAGAAAAGGCAAAGAAGCTGTATGCTATTGTAGCTCCTCACCGCATGGACCACCAAAACGAATGCCCGAGCGATGTACAGCTTGTCCTAATGATTAACCGCTGGATTAACCCTTGGCATGCCTGCCAAGACCTGGAAAAGATTATTCCATTAAAAGAACGGCAGAAAATAAAGGAGAAATTTCAATGAAAACCAAATTAATCATGGCCGTGGCATTGCTCGCCACTTTCGCAAACGCACAATTCTTTACAAACGCTCTTGCAAGCCAATTAAAGCAAGAGCAACAACAGACAACGGAAACGGTAAGGACGGATAATGCAGAGCCGCAAGCAGTAACGATCGACATCGAGAACGACCATGCGGAACTCGTAAACCTTTGCCGCGAAACGTGGTATAGAATCCACAGAACCTATACACGCCCCAGCAGGCTTCAAGTTCGCGTCCTTACTGAACGTTATGCCGGCGAGACGAACGCCCCGCATTGCATGAACATGTACGGCTTCTACTCCGGCGAATGGGGAACGTCTGCGGATAAATGGGAAAAGTAAAATGAAATTCAGATACCCAAAAAATTCAGAGTTCGAAATGCTATCGAAGCTATGGTATTTTGAACACACAACGTATTATAGAGCCAACCAGCTTGACCTCCAATTACTCAAGGACAAGGACGATTTCTCGGCATGGATGAAAGCCAACGCATGCGACGCGTTCGTGACGGACGACGGGAACGGCATTTGCTGCTTGACTCCGAACAGCGACGGTAGCAAGTATGTATATGCTATATGGGTAAACCCTAAATACCGAGGTCACGGTTACGGCGAGGCGATGCTGGAGCACGCAAAGACGCTATCTCCGAATGGATTGGCTTTGCACGTGAATGTCCAGAACCCGACCGCGCTTTGTCTTTACTACAAGTGCGGTTTCAGGTTCTCGGCAAAGGAAGGAATCTGCTCGGACGGTTTCTTTTGGCGAGTTTACATGGAAACTAGGCCCGGTCTCAAGGGGAAAGAAAAAGACACGGAAAAATACGAGTTCCCGCCAAAATAAATGAAGGTAATGTTATGACAGAAAGAGACAATTTCGAGACGCTTGGCGATGCTTACGCCAAATACCCGCAAAGCACGCTCGTAATGCGCAAGCAGTATGTGGACGAAAAGGACGCAATGATAGCGGACTTGCAGAAAACGAACGCCACGATTGCGAACAATGCCGTAATAGAACAGAAAATGGCCGAATCATGCAGTAATTTAATAAACAAAAGATGCAACTTTTGCTCTCTTCTTAAAAAGTTGTCGTTCGAGAATAAAGTCTTGGAAAATAAACTGAAAGCAGCAAATTCAGAATACAGGGCATTGCGAGACGCATGCCCACAAGAAATTCTTGAAAAACTACAGGTTGACTACAGCAAAGGGTAAGTGGTACGCATAAATAAACAGACGGTATATATTAGCTTTTCCCAGACTACTTGAGGTGAATTATGATGGCAGAACTAAAGGTTGGTGAACGCGTTTACATGCTAAACACGGATAATATAGAAACAATCCGTCTAGGCGACGGTTCAGTCCCTTCGTCCAAGGCTCTTTGCGTTACGATACTTTTTGTGTCGGGTAAAGTATTGACTTTTGGATGTGCAAAGCACAGTCAGGCACAAAAATTGTATGACAGAATTAAAAGATTTTTTAAGCCGTTGATTATCTAACATTCCTTTCGTTTTCCAGGACGAGAAAGGCACACTTGACAAAATTCATACGAGGAAACATGATAATCGACGAAATAAAGAAAGAAGTTGCAATTGAAAACCTTTTCGAACTTTTACACAGGCAGATTGTGTTCTTTGGGAATACCGAAGAGAACACAAATGCAGTCTACTTCTGTTTTTTGGATGAAGATGGCTACAGGGAAAAAGATTTAACATTTTATCCGTTCAGTGATTTCGAAGAAAAAGCGAAAATACAAGCGTACATGCACTTTGGAGAAGACAATGGAAATATATGGAAGGAAAATTGCTTCAAAATAGTATTAAGTCCAAAATTTTATGAAATGTTGGAAATTATCAAACATTCACGTATAGAAGTCATTAACGAAGATAATATCAGGAAAGAAAAAGAAAAAAAATATTACAGCATACTAAACTACATTAAAAAATGCAACAAAAACAAAAGCGATTCCTGTACAAGATGCGATTGCAGAAATTTCTGCGTCAAATCAGGACTTGAAAAAGAAAAGGTACAAAAGAATATTGGTACATTGATCGTATCAACATATAGTACTTGACAAATAAATTTTCCGTTGCTATATTGATTATCAATCATCAGCAATCACTATATTGTTTGATACCTCTTGTTAATTGACGCTTGACGATCCTAAGTTGTCGAACGTTCTTTTTCATACGCAAAAAGCCCCCGATGGTTTCCCACCGAGGGCCTTTTTTGTAGTCTCCCCGACTACGGGTTTCTACTTGCTTAAAAATTCTTCCGTATATGGGAAAATCTTCACCGTTACGCTAGGCATAGCCTTCTCGTAATAGTTCGTTACGCTAATGCTTCGGACTACCTGCCAGCTATCGTCCTCTATCACGCCCAAATCGACAAGCAAGTCCAGAATGGAGCTTGCCTTGTTGTCACTGTCGCACCTGCGCAACGTGCCGTGATTGAAAGCCATGCTGACCGAAAACGGCCCTTTGCCCAAAGCATTGATCGAGTAATGCGTCCTTATCCAAAGAGCTGCCTTTACATGCCAATCGCTGTAAGCCTTGCTAGGAAAGCTACGGCCAGTCCTTCTGTTCACTATGCGGCTGTTCTTCTTGCTCGGCGTATCGTAAGGAATCGTGAATATCATTTATCCGTCATTCCCTGCTTGTAGTTATCGACAATGACAAGATTCTTTTCGTTCCGGCAAAGCATCGTCACCATCGTCTCGGCTTGTGCGCTCTCGAATATGGCTGGCTCAATTCCTGGCTTTCCTGCATCGGAATTACGGCTCATTCCGACAAGGACGCAGCCGCTGCTAGACGCCACGGTGTTGCCAACGTGGATGCGTATTCCACGGCTAGCCGGAACTTGCGCGTTATGCAGAAGAGGGAGCTCTCGCTTGAACTTAGGGCTTTTCGAGTTCTGCACCGTGTACATCCCGCACGGAATCGCCTTGGCGGCGTTTTCGAGCGTGTAGCATACGAAAGCACCATTCAGGTAAAGAGAGCCTAGAATGGCCTCATCTGTTCGAGTATAGCGGACTAGCGTGAGCATGCAGCCACCTCCCATTTTACATCAACAAATTGGCGCACGTTATAGCAATCATTGCCCCAGTGATCTTTTCCGCCCGCGAAAACCTCGACTCCTTTGTCCGCACATCCTGCAACAAAGCGGGACATTCCCCAGCAACGCCAAACGCCGCGCAAAATGTCGTCCACTTCTTCGCGGCTTAACTTCATGGGCTCGTGTACACCATCGACTATACCGCCGAGCATGTACAACACATCATGAGCAACCGGGGCGGCGTTGTAATTGTCGTCACCTGGAACCCATTGCGGCACAAGAAACGAAATCGGAAAGAATGTGCTTGCCCCGTCCGTTTTGTAGCCGGGACGAATTTTTATGGTAAGCAACGCTTTTTCGGTTTTGCCGTCCGTATAGGTTCGTACCAATTCTATTGAAATGCGCGCGGCGCCAATGAATGTAAACGGGCGACCGGCTGTTGTAATGAACGGCGAAGCCTTTACGCTTTTGACCGTGCATTTTGTTCTACTCATAATTCCTCCAGGATAAAGTACACGAAAGCGACGATGTTTGCGACATAAGCTGCCAAAAGCAACCACTCAGTCGTCATTGACGAATAGGCGGTCGCAAGCTCACGCCCTTTAGGGCGTGGGTAGTTCACGAAACCGATAGCGAATATTACAAGCAACAAGTTCATTTCTATTTCTCCTTGTCCTTGAAGTCGTCCTTCAGTTCCTTTAGGCAGTCGATAATGTTCTCCATCTTCACGATAACTTTCGCGAGCTGGTTGTTTAACATGAAAATCTGGTTGTTGCTCTTGTCTATGATTTCCTGCTGCCTATCGATAATCGCCCGGTGTGTTTCGCACGTGCATTGCAGCTTTATAACGTTGTCGTGCAGTTCTTGCGAGTCGCGGTCACGTTCCGTCTTCGTTTCCGTCCGTTCTTTCTTGATTTCCGTCACGTCGGAACGCGCCTTGAGAAAAGTGGAAAGCGCTCCGAGGCATGCGATAATGGCGGCTATAAGTTCAGGTGTCATGAGTGCTTTAGTTCCTTTGTCGAAAAAGAATTTTTCTCACTATTCCAATATAATACATTTTTGAACTTGGACAAAGCCTTTTCGACAAATAGCCACATCCTTCGTTTTTGTTCGATATTTTTTATATAACCAATGTAACTGTTGAGCGAGCAGATAATCCGTTCAACACCGTCTTTCTTGACGGACAAAATGTCAATTTTACGCATAGCGTTTGAAAACGTAGTATTCTTAATGTAACGGCGTCCGAACTTAAGCATTGTTCCTAGGCACATTATGCCCTTTGAATAATGTTGGCAGTAAAACTTCCGTTCATTCAGTTGCACCTTCAAAGATGCAAGCCTCGACCGGATTTCGGGCATCAACGATAGAAATTTACTTTTGTCGTTAGTCACGATGTAGATGTCATCAACAAAAACGACAATTCGCAAAAAGTCTAACTTCTGCAACCACAATATCACATCGTTAATGTACAGCCCCATAGCGTTCTGCCAGCAAAGGAAACCGATAGCGGCGCCTGTTCCTACAGGCTTGTTGAAAAGAGATTTTTCCGGAGCTATCGCCTTCCAATTTTCGCGAGGTACAAAAACGCTGCAATGGCGCGCCGGATCTGAACGCATGCACTTTTCCATCATGAACTTCAAGTCGTCCTTGTCCTCGCCTTCATAAAATCTGTCTATTAGCCTTAGCTGTTGCGACAAAGCTATTTCGACATTGGCGTTTGGAAAATACCCTTTCAAGTCCAAATGGACTAGCCATGCGTCTTTTGTGTAGTTTTCAGTAAGGTCTATAATATCCTGTCTGTAAGTGTTTATAGCCTTGTGCAGACCTTTTCCCTTCCTGTTATTAAAAGTCCTTTCAGAAAGCACGCTTTCGTAAATCGAACGTAATCTCCAGTCAAGATAATGGTGTATTATCCTGTTCTTCATTTCCGTTGCAAAAATTTCTCTTGGCTTAGGATAAGAGACGACGAAGGCGTAGTTGGAGTCGGCACGGAAAGTCCTTTCGTTTATAGACTTCCAAAGACTGTGCAAGTTGCGCTCAAGATTCTGCTCGAATGCCACGGAGTCCCTAGAACGCCGCTTGTTCGAACGCGCCTTGTAGTACACGCAAAATAAATCTTCCAGTCTTATCATGACGACTCCAAATTTTGGTTTTCACATCTAGTTCGCAACCGCGCAGCACCTATTTCTATTGTTGAAGTTGTTGTTGTTGAAATTGCCCCTGCTGTTCATTAACCAACTGTTATTGTTGTTATTACGCGAGCAACACCAACGCGACACCGACAGAGCGCGCCGCGCAAGGTTAGTGGCTCACTTCCGAAACTGGATTGAATGAATCCGTAGCCACCTCTTGATTATTACGACCCATAGCCGCGGACGTAGTTTGATTCCGCGACTGCATGGACTTTGTTGCAGTTGAAGCTTTACGCCACTTTGCAACGCCTTCGTCTATTCTCTCTATGTAATCAAACAATAGGACATACTTGGCCGGCAATAAAATCTTTAATTCGCTTGCCATTCGTAAAAGAGCTTTCATCCTGTCGAAGTCGAAAAGGAATGCGTCAATTTCCGCAAGTCTGCATTCTTTAAACTGGAAACCCTTGGAAAAATGCGAAATCATTGACAAGTTGTATTCTATAATCTTGTCACCGATAATAACCCTGTCTTTCTTCGGCATTTAAAAAAGCATCTTGTACACGCACTTTAGAAGCTGACAACAGTCTACATAAATTCCGGCCTTTTCGAGAAGCTTTGCCTTGTAGTCCTTGTTCATATTAAGCTCCGCAATCCCTTACGGGATTGCAAATAAGTTAATAATTAATATTCCAAGAGCGCAACCGCGCAGCACCTATAACTATTGCCGAAGGAGTTGGCGCTGAAAAGGCCCCTGCTGAGCATTAACCAACTGGTATCGGCGTAAATACGCGAGCAACACCAACGCGACACCGACAGAGCGCGCCGCGTGGAAATTGCAGACAAACTATCATTAATCGTGTCCGTACCGTCAACTTTCATCTTTGAAAACACCTTAAACGAGTCTACAACGTCCGGCAAGTACCAACCACCATCGCCCAGGTCATCGCTCTTTCGTGTCGATTCCATGGCTCTCGTATAAGAGTATCTATTAGCCGGGAACGTGTAGACCGATTCTCCAGCGAGGTTCTTGTGCGTATGCGTTCCCAATACAAGCCCGATGTTTTTACCCGTTCCGGCAAATGCAGCCTGTGACCCAGTTTCGCTCGGCCACTTCATCATCATGGCCTCCATGTAGGTCTCGTAGTCGCCGTAGTATTCCTTCACTGCAGGATAGTTTGTGCCGTTGAAGTCCGCCAAGTTGAGCAGTCCATCTCCGTTCGGGTTGTTTGTCGGCGAGATGGATGCGTTAGCCGGGTTGCTGAACCACTCGATAAGTCGTTCCTTGTTCCATCCGGCGTAATAAACGTTAGACCCGTTGTTGCGTAATAACGAATATCGGTCTGTGTTCTGCCCAGCAAATTGCCACATATAAAGTGTAGCCGTTGCCGTTGAACCGCTCGCAATAGGAGTAAGTCTATTCTGATAACTGTTCGTATCGACAACGATGAAGCAAGAATCCACACCGCCAGCGTCCGGCATCAGTTCACAGTGCCAGTTAGTCGCGGAAGCCCCTGCCACGGTTTGGTGCTCGCGGAGCCACGTATCAAACGCCGTACAAAACCCGGCAAGCGTCGTGGAAGTGCTGTCCGTGAATGTTCCTGCCGGAACCGCGGAACCGCTGGATGCGTGCTGCTGCATATTGAGCGTGTTGGTCGTGCCATCAAGATGGATGCCGGTTACCTTGAACAACCAGCAGCTGGCGAACTGCAAATCGGTGGATTCGTCCTTGTGGAGAATCAGCAGCTTTTGCCCGTCAACGTCCGCCACCACGCCAACGGATTCGAGGCCGTCAGCGACTGCCTGCGATACAGGATAGACGGCTTTGTCAAAGAAGTACTTGTCGCCGTTATTCGGGTCCACCCAAAGGATGTCGCCAACTTTCGCACCTGCAAGCAATGTGCCGCCGTTCGGTACGCGGTGCAGCTCCTTGTAGAGTTTTAAGTTGTTCACAAGCGGATTTTCTTCGCTTGTTCCCTCCGGGATGAGTTTCTTGATGTTTTCGATTGACGAGTTCACATCGTCCATCACTTCCTTCAACGGAATAAGAACTTTGCTTCCTTTCACCCATGCACGGATAAAAAAGTTCTCGTTGCCTTGGGCGTCCGCATAGTGCACGATGCTCAAGTCACCGCTGGTCTGCGGCAATATGTTGTTACTAGACATTTTCTGCCTTCTGTACTTTGTTTAATTTCTTTGTTCCGGAAACCTTAATTTCTTCGGTATCCGTACCGGGTTCAACACCTTCAATTTCTGCGGCGTCCTTCAAGTTCAAATTCTTCTTGCTTTCTTCAAGCGCCTTCTTCCTTGCTGCTTCAACCGCCTTTCTGTTTGCAACCGCAAGCGTTGTCACTTCCTGCAAGCGACCGATAGCCTCAAGGACTTCGTTCATGTTTACGAGCTTGTTTTCTTCGCTTGTATCTTCGGGTATTACGACTTCAATGTCTTTTCCGTCTTTCAGCCCGTACACAAGTTCGGACAAAGGCATGAGAACCTCATGACCATTTACCCAAAAACGGACAAACATAAGATCATTATTTTCAGCATCAAAGTAATGAACAACGCTAAATTCACCGGATGTACTTGCCATGTTTTATCTCCTTTACGACCAGGTTACCGTAGCATTTCCGAGCGGCGCCCATTCGTTGTATGTTGCTGATTGCGTTACTTGATGCAAAACGCAAATAAACTGCATCGCGCACAAAGAGTTCAATGTGGTGTGTTTATATTCCAATCCTCCGGAGCCATTTCTTGTACCCATCGTAATTGTAACCGAGTTGTCCGATGTATTCAGTACGGTCACAATGTCGCCCTTCGATACAGGAATTGTGGTGTTTGCGAGCAGCGTGTTTATGCTCTCATCTTCATTCACCTCGAAGTAGCTCTTTGAACTTCCGGCGTTGATTCGCTCGAAAACGCTCTTCCCCTTCGAGTCAAGTCCCTTCTTTGAAATGACGTAGTCGTTGAACTCTGCCATTCCATCAAATGTCGAACCCAGCGTTACGTGGAGTGTCTTGTTTACACCGAGGTCCGCATTTATGGTGGTGTCCTTTTCAACGAGAAGGGTTCCGTAAACATGGAGTTTAGGAACCGCCACCGTACCGCTATTTGCCCTTTGCCAAATGACGAACTCGTTATTTGTGGAATCCCAACTTATCGGGATGTAGTTGTTTTCGTCTTGCATGACACGCACTTCAGGCGTTCTCATGTGGTCCCAAGCAATGCGGCTTGTGTGCGTGATTACATTGGCGCCATTACGAGTTTGGTGGGAAATTTGTATGTAGTTCTCGAAGATTTCTACCTTGTCCACAAGTCCGCTTGCAGTCTTCGAAAATAACACGCTGTTGCCGTTGGCTTCAAAGCGCTTTGTATATCCCGAAGTGGCAAGAACTGCGTGGATTCCGTTGTTGTCTATCGCATAGTCAAGGTTTGCGTTGTAGGACTGGTCGGCATCGTGGTGATAGCTGTAGCCGTTCTTTCCGACCGTGGAACGGAAGCCGTTCACGTTCACGAAAACGATTTCTCCAAGCTCTCCGGCGGCAATGAACGACGACAACTGCGAAAGCGTCATTGTACGGCATTTTCTGCCCGGTGCGTTCAGCGGTTGGACTATTACAACGATGTCGTTTCCCGTAAGCGTTTCTGCACGCGGAAACATCGACATTGCAGCCGCGGAATCGGGAATCTGTCTCGGCGGGTATGGCATATAAAATCTCCTTGTAGTAATATAAGTTTTTTTGTTACAAATCGCTATTCTTCATCATGCGGAAAACGTCTTGATAGTAACGTATGCTTTGCACTAGAACTTCCGTTTGATTTTCGTCCGGCAAGTATGCGACAAGGTTGTTTTCGATACAGAACGTCAAAACATCGCCGCCCCAATTTACCGGAATTTGCAAAAGTTCGAAAAGCCCCTGCTCCGTAAGTTTTCCGCAATCGTGGAACGTCTTTTCGTGATTGCTCGGCGGCGTTGACTGTCCGCTCATTTGGCGGTACATATCGAGCGCTCCGTGGCGAACATACGTGCTTTCCTTGAGGAAGTTGTCAACATTTGTAATGCTGACCGTTGAGCCTATCGCGAGTATGTACGGTTTGTTTACTTCGTCTGTAAATGCGTTTTCAAATTCGCCGCTCCAATTGTTACCGGAATTTGTCCAAGTCCAAATATTGAAATCTGTCGGGTTATTGGCAAGCTCCGTCCATGTACCACCTGCGCCAACGCTTGCAGTTGACGGGTTGTAATTTTCGTCACCGAACGCAAAGACAATGGCATTTTCCGAGACCAATCCTAAACCGCCCCACATCGAAGGTATCTTTAGCAAATCAGAAACACCAGTTAATTTATTTACTCCACAGTCACTAAAGCAGCTTGTCGCGTATTGCGCGATATTGTTTAGAACCGCGTATGTCTCTGCCGCGCCACGTTCCACATTTCGACAACCCCTAAATGCGTTCAAGGCGTCCATGTCATTTCCAACTGTCGAACGTATGGTAGGAGGCGTTATTGTAGTCAATTTGGTGCAGTTGTCTGCAATATAATTAATTCCACCCCTAAGGTTAGTAACGTCTATATGCGGGAAAACTTCAAGGTTATCGCACCTTGAGAACATTCCTTGTAGGGAAATGTCGTATTCATGATATGCAGAAGCATCCGGGATAACAAAGTCACAGCAATAGCGCAACGCCGAAGCCCTACAAAATAGATCTAGATAGCACTTGATGTCCGTCAAGTCGCCATGTGCTACAACGTCCACCGGGTTGTTCTCAAAATCGGATAGATAGCTGTGGCTAATGTCGGGCATGAACTCACTAGCCCATCCGTCTTCGTCACCGCCATAAGTCCAAAGCCAAAGGTTGAACGTGTTGTCTGCATAACCCGTGCTATAACTTGTCCAAGTTCCGTGGTTGCTTGTAGTCGTTTCATTCGGGTTGTAATCCGGGTCGCCGAAGTTGAACAACAGGGAATTTGCCGGGATAGCTCCGAGCCCTCCCCAACTTGTCGGAATCTTCGTGAGGTCGCCAATGCCGCCAATGGTGTTTATGCCGCAATTCTTGAAGCTATAGTTGTGGCCTGTAGGATTGAGCGCTGCAATTCTGTCGTAGCATGACTTTATACCGCGCTCGATGTTCACGCAACCAATGAATATGTAATCTACATCTTTGCAACCAACGGCAGGAGTAAACCACTCGGGGATTTCCTTTAGCGATGTGCATCCATAGAATGTTTGAGACATGTTCTTTGGATAATCCCACTTCGGGATTTCCTTGAGCGATGTGCAACCTTGGAAAAATTGATATAGATTGATTTCTTCTGAAAACTTTAGAACAGGAACGTATTCTAGCGATTTGCAACCAAAGAACATACGGTCCGCATTTCGTACAGACGAAACATCGTACTCGGGAATGACCTTTAGGCTTGTGCAATCTTTGAATACGCTATACATATTTATAGCACCGGACGTGTCCATTTCCGGTCCGTCTATCATGCTTGTACACTCGCTGAACGTATTCGAAAAGTAGGTAACCTTATTCGTGTTCTTTAGTACAACGCTCTTCAACGATGTGCAGTTCATGAACGTACTATACATTCTTTCTGCGTTAGGCAAGTCGAGGTAGATGCTTTCTAGTTCGTAATCTTTGAAGAATGTATATTCAGTTTTCTTTACGGCTGCAAGGTCGCCAAGGGATACAGTCTTTAGCTTCGGGCAGTACGCGAACGTGTAGTACAAGTTTCCGTTGTTATACGAATCTTCCGTGTCCAGCTTTCCTATAGTGTCTATCGTTGCGGTTTCGAGGTTGGCGCACGAATCACAGAAGTACCCTACGTTGTTCATGTTTTCAGCGCCGTTGAATACGATGCTCTTCATGTTGGTGCAGTAACCGAACATATAATATGCGTCCGTAACGCCGCTCATTCCAGTCATGAAAACGGAAGTGATGGCGGTGCAGTACCTGAACATTCTGTAGCAATTCAACTCTTCCGTGTAACCGTTGCATCGCACCGAGACCCAGTTCGTATTTTCCGGGTTTTCGCTGTCCACCATGAAAGTATCTTCAAACTCGCCCGGGTACGTTCCCGACAAAGGCGAAGTGCAGTGCCAATCCCACTCGTTACGCTGCGTTCCTTCCACCTTCGTCCACGTTCCATGTTGTCCAACACCAGCCGTTACCGGGTTGTAGCTTTGATCGCTGAAAGTAAAGCGAATAACGTTTATCGGTGCATCGGCTCCCTCTATGTAATCGACCACGAACGGCATCCCGTTATCGTCATTCACAATGTAGCCGCCTTCGCCCTCTTCGGCACAAAGGAACGTTCCGCGAACAAGAGATGCGCCGCTTGTCATGCTATTCTTCTCAAGGTTAGACAAGTTCGCGTCCGTGCCACCGTCAAGAACGTAGTACATTTCTGCGGGCCAGTTCGGGAAAAGGCCGACTGAATCGACACCCGTTAAGAACTTTATAACCATGCGCAACGCTTCCGGACCCGGAAGGTTCAACAGGTTCAATCCGCTTACGATCCGTTCGCGGTATTGCGTGTCGCTTTCGCCTGGATTGCGCTTTACGCCGACGATTGCGCCCAGGTAGTCCAATGCAGGTCCTATGGCGTCGGCGAGGTTCAATGATTGCAGAATTTCAAAAAAGGCCGTCTCAAGGTCGTCAAATTGCGCCATGCAGGAATTGACGAGAGCCAGAAGTTTCTCGCTGTTCTTGTACTGTTCCGGGATGTACTTCTTGAACTCTTCCTTGTAAGGTACTATCGTTTCCATTGCAATAAACTCCTGTAAGACTATTCTCGACGATTTACGTTGCCGTCGTTAGCGTTATGCGGTCGGCAGAAAGAACGGCGTAATCCGTGCTTGAAACGGGTATAGTGTCCGTCACATAGTTTGGGCTGTCCGTCGGATTTTCCGTCAATGCGACCTCTATCGAGCATTGGCCCACTCCTGGAACGCCGTAAATGCCCCGATAGATTCGGTCTGGAATTACGTCCTTTCCGATGTTGTACTCGATGTCGGCCCACTGCAAAATAGCCGCCTTGAGCGTTTCTACGCCTGGGAACGTCTCCTCATCATATAGCCTGTAAGTTATGCGAACCCAAAGATATTTGGCGCGTGGTCTCGAAAACGAGATCATCTGCCTGTCGCCATCTTCGTCAACAATTTCCACGGACGTGTTTCCGTATGGCTGGATTCCGCTAGGCTGGTTCTTCCAAACGCACATTGCTACATCGTAATCCTCGCCGCCTCCTACAAGCGCCTCGAAGCATTTAGGAGGTCGTCCCTCGTTGTCCGTTGTCATGTTGCGGTTACTTGTTACGGATGCCGCCGTTACTCCAGGAACATCGTTAAGAAGGTGCGCCTCGATTGACGGGTCTGTGCCGCAGGACTTGATGGATTGCGCATAGATTGCGCGCCTTACGCGAAGTTCTTCGTCCGTTTCCGTATCACGACCGGGAACGCCAATGACAAAATTAGACACCGCGTCAAAGCCGGTAACGGAGCCGCTAACGGCATCGAGTTCCCCGATGTCGCAAGTCTGCAAGCCTTCGGTTACAGCAGTAAAAGAACCGGTATTTCCGGCATAGATGTTGAAATCGTCAGGAAGCTGGCCCGTTATTCCTACTGTAGAACCGTCAACCCATACAGAAAGCCTTCCGCCGTAAAATTCGGCCTTGCCTCCGGCTACAATGATAAGCTGTCGGAGTCTGTAAAGGTTGCTATGTTCTGTCGAGTTGTTAAGCGTAACATCGCCAAAAGTGAAATGGAATACGTAGTCCGTGTTCTTCTGGCTTCCGTCATCTTCGATCATGAGCTTTTCGCAAGCCGAACGGCTTACGGTAACGGAAGAATCAAGAGTAAAGTCAAGGTTGCCGCGTGTCCTAACGGCTGTAGCACCTTGAGGGATAGTAGCCGACGAATCGAGCGTGAATGCGACTGCGTTCACGGAGCACGCCCTCGCAGACTGTCTCGTAATGCCGTTAAGGGCCGCCGCGAAGTCAAGCGAGACGCCTACGGCTTGCGCCGGGTCACGGCTTGAGAAAACCTCGAAGGCGAGTTCCCAGGCGTTCGAAAATCCGAGAGCGAGCTGGCTAATCAAAAGTCCGTTCGGACTATCGGCTGATGTCTCGAAGGAAGGCCCGAAAGCCTGCTTTAATGCGTTTTCGATTTCGGCGCGGCATTCCTGCAAGGTCTTTCTCTTGAGACCGCTTTCGGTTACATAAGTTCCCATAATCTAAACTTCTCCTGTAGCGATTGATCCGTCTTGGCCCAGTACTCGGAATGTTACAGACAGCATTCTTGTTTTTCTGTCAAACGACAAATCAAGCGATAGTATCTTGTCCACTCCGTCAACACCAGAAATTACGGAAGATAGAAGCGAGCGTATGCGTCCAAGGTCCGGGTTTTTCTTTAGGATTTCCTCGTAATAGGGCACCCCTATTTCACGGTCAAGGAAACACTCGCCCTTGAACGTCTGCAACCTGTGCGTAATGCGCTGCGAAAGCAACGCCGGAAAATCGGCTTCACCAACGGTAGCGATATTGCCCGTTGCGTCAAGATGCAAGTCCCATGTGGCTTTGTCGAGTGATAGTTCCATAGTCTTATCCGGTTTTGAACTACCAACACGCTAAAGACGCGTGTGTTTCCACTACGTCCGTGTGTAAGGTTTCCAAGGCTGCACTCCTAATTGGGTTCATAGACTCCTTGGCGTAAATTCCGACCGTCCCAGCCGTATTGTTTAACTTGAATGCGAATTTCTTGATGTTATTTGCAGCAAGAAGGTCACGTTGGTTCACAGCACCGCAATCAGGACAGATCCACACCCTGTCGGACAGTTTTAATCCCCGATAGACATAACCGCACGAACACATCTTGCTAGACGGCTCAAACCTACCTATTCGGATTATATTCTTGCCATACCATTCTGCCTTGTAGTTCATATAAGCGTTGAATGTTCCAATGCTTATATCGGACAATGCCTGTGCAAGCCTATGGTTCTTTACCATATTGTTTGCCGACAGTGTTTCAAGGCATACAGTATCGTAGTGGTCTATCAAATACTTGGAAGTCTTATGTAGAAAATCCCTACGCTTGTTCGCAACATTCTCGTATTGTCTAGCAAGCAACTTGACCGCTTTATTTCGGCTATTGCTACCCTTCTTTTTGCGAGAAATGGAGCGTTGCAGACGCTTGAGTTTCTTCAAGGCTTTCTTCAAGTATTTAGGGTTCTGTATTTCGGTCCCATCACTCAAGGTAGCGAATGTCTTTATACCCAAGTCCACACCGACCGCTTTGTTCTCGTCTATCGGCGCTTTGCTAGGAATGGTATCTTCCGTTTCCACTAGAATTGAAATGAAATACTTGCCCGTAGGTGTCTTGCTTACTGTGCTTGTCTTTATCTTTCCTTTGAATTGCCTATTGAACTTGCATTTAATTCCTTCCTTGAATTTAGGCAGATACACACGTTTGGCTTCATAATCGACGCCGGTGTTCTGCGGAACCTGGAAGGACTGGTTGTTATCATGCTTGGATTTGAATTTCGGGAAGCCTTTCTTCTCCTTGAAGAATCTAGTGAATGCCATGTCAAGATTAAGCAGGGCTGCTTGTAGCGAGAGCGAATTAACCTCGGACAGCCATTTGGTTTCTTCGGCTTTTTTCAGCTTAGGCAAGTCAGACTGTATAACAAATCTGGATATACTTTTTTTGGTTTCGGAATAGGCTTTGATTTTCTGTTCAAGTCCATAGTTGTAAATGTATCTAGCACAACCAAAGTGCTTTGCTAATAGCACTGTTTGATCTTTATTCGGATAAATCCGATATTTGTATGCCTTCAACATCATAACCTAAATATAGCCCAATGCTTAACGAAATGCAAGTAGTTTATATAAAAGTCTAGGTATTCCCTTGTGGACAATTCATCACACCCACTAAAGATGGTGTTGGATTTATTGAAAATCTATTTTAAATATAACTTATTTCGTGCCTATAAATGACAAAATTTGTTACCTAAAAAGGCGCCCGGACAAGATGGCCTCCCGAATCCGGGCTGGCGCTCACCCTGCCCGGACTTAATCCGTCATGATACGCCGTTTTCGACTACAATCGGAGACAAGTTTTTCTGTGCCGTTGCGGACCCCTCGACTTGCACGACTCCAATATCAAGCGTTATCGTCATTGTCTTTATGTAGGCGTCCACCTTTTCCGCTATGGCGTTCGCAATGTTTTCCATCGCCTTGTCGAGAGCCGCTGCCGGATCGTTCGGAGAAAGTTCCTTGTTGGACTCTGCGGCGGCTTTCATTGACGCCTTTAGGTCTTTCTTGAATTGTGTCAAGTTCAATGCCATGTTCTATTTCTCCGGCGGTATGGGTGTAATGGGTGACGGTGCGTTAGACGGGCCTGCCGGTGTAATATGCGTGTGCTGCTTGAGCGATACGCCGGGACCTTCTCCAGCGCCTACGTACACGTCAGTACGGGCGATTACATCATCGTTGAAAACGACTTGCTCGTTGAATACGATCTTCTTAGCTTCCCAGGTAATCACCCCGTCCGAGTCCACTACAATGCGCGCCTTGCCATTCTGTGGCTTCGGGAAACAGCCTGGAATGGCAATGGCGGCATCAAGGCCGAATCTCGAAGATACGGAAGGAGCCGCGTTCCTGTCTCCGTTTTTCCATGCGGAAATATCCTGCTCCTGGAATACGAGAAGCACCCCGTCGCCCTTTTCCAAAGGAAACTCCATGTCGAAAGCCTTTGAACTAGGAAACACCACCGGGACATCAACAAGCTCCGGCAATTCAATCTGTATGCCGTTATCCATCAGCATGCGCACGGAGGGCTTTACCGTTGCCCTGTGCGTTTTCTCGTTGTATGCCGTGACGGTCGCCACAAGCGATGTATGGACGCCGCTCAAGGCGTTCGCTAAATAAGCGTCTAGCATTGATGGCAAACTCATGGCTAAGCCTCGATCAGGTTAAGGTCCATCGAGAAGGCAGAATTGGGGCCGTTGCCAACGCTTACCTCCATCTTGTCAACTACGAACAGGCCGTCATGAACACCGCGCCGTTCGTCGTTTATACGCACAAGAGCGTTAGGGCGCAATTTCGGGATTACCATCGTTTTCGCGGAATAGGTCTTTTTCATGTTCGTGAAAATCTTGTCTAGCTGCGCGTAAACATCGTCTACATCTTCGGGCTTCAAGACTACTTCGCCGATCTTCGGCTTCTCGCCTACCTTGCTTGCCATGTCGTCAATGCTTGTCCTCGCGAAGCCTACATAGTCTGTGGTGTTTTCGAGGTTAAGAAGGCCACTGTCTGGCGTAAGGTACGCGATGGAATAGGAACTGTCCGTCCTGTGACGGAAAACGACCATTTCGGCAAGGTCTACATATATGCCCATGCCCTTTGTTTCCAAATCCTGCGCGAGCTTCTTCATGGCGTTTATCACGTTTCCTACAAAAGTCCACCCGGACGGGAAAGAAACTTCTGTAGCCATTTCCTTGCCATACGGCACAAGCCCCAATATTGCGCAAATGGAGTCGATTACATCGGCAGCGGTTGCACCGGGCTTGAATCCAAGACATACTGGAGTGCAAGTGAACGGACGCTTGAGAGAACGCAAGGCGATGGAACGAATAGTAGTCACCGTGTCCGTTCCGTTGCTCAAAGTCTTTGAGTCTATAATGTTACCCTGCCACATGAGACCGGGTTCACCGCCATGCTCGTAGCCTGCGTAAAGCATTATGTTAGTACCGCGTTGCAGGAACTTCGATATAGTGTCGCTGTTGGCGTTGAGAATTGTCGCCTCCATCTCGTTATCGTTGAAAACGCGAGAACGGACGCATCGTGCGTCAATACGCAATGCCGAAACATCGACCTGCACCATGTCGCGGTTCTGTGCCACAAGGCGTACAACTCTACCCCATGCCATTAGCCTTCTCCCATGCCTTCAAATCGTTCTCGTCGATGTAGAACAAGCCCCATGAATCGCCAATAGCATCATAATCGGAAAGCGGCTTACCCTTGCCTTCGGACAACGGAAGCGCAATTATGTCGCCCTTTATCGGGGAAATAGCCCTGTGCTCGTACAATATTGGGAACCGCTCCGTAATGCGGAACATTCCAAGTTCACCGTTGTCAGATGAAACAACGATGTTCCACGCCTTTGCGCGTTCGCTCCATACCAGGCGCAATGTCATTACAAGCTGTTCTGGAATAAGTACGCTTACGGTCTGGTCTGCACTTACGGAAGGATTAAAAGGAATACGCAACATGGTAAAAGCCTCACGGATTTATTCTGCCTAGAATGAGTTGATTCTTGTCTGCCTCGCTCGGCTCCGCAGCTACCTTTTGTCCGTTGTTCACGCCGACCGCCGCAGAACGGTTTATGCCGGACTTCATGTCCTTCGGCTGCACCGGCCCCGATACTACAGTCTCCGTTAGGCTTACCGTCTGAATCTGCCGGAAATTTATCTTTATTTCGAGAGCTTCGCCCGTTTCTCCGTCTCGATCAGTATCGATGTCAGTAATGACTACGTTGTCGTAAGTTTCGAGCGATGTAACGATCTTGACGGGCTGTTTCTTGTCCATCAAGTCCTTCAAGTCGTTCCATGCGTCTCTAGCGCGGTTCTTGAGCTGGTCTTTCCATTGCGCCATGTTCAACAATGTCTCGGCGTTCTGTTTTTCATCGTCGATTTTCTGGACGTGCTTCAATGAATGGTTAGACACAAGAGCAGTGAGTAAGCCTTCGCGGAGCTGTAGATAAATGCCATCGCTAACAGCGCGCCCGTCCTGTAACGGATTCTCCGTCACTACGGCATGTTTCGAATGGTTCTCGTCAAGTATAAGGTCAATGTCAATTTCGCCTACGCTGTAGCCTTCTTTCGGGTAAAATAGGCTTGTAGGTATAAGAGACTTAATGTCGAGCCTGTCGCCAAAAATAGAATTGAGTACGCTAACCATGACCCGCTCCTAGATTGTAGTTATGAAGGCTTCCTTGAGCTTTGTATTGAATGCGGCATCGAAAGCCTGTCGGGAAATATCGCTAATGTTGAACTTGCGCGTGTTGTCCTCGACCGCCTTCGTGTTCTTTTTCGTAGATTTAGAACTTTCGTTGAGAGCCTTCGTCATTTCGGCGATTTGCTTTGCCAAATCGGAATCTCCGCCAATGCTAACGTTTCCTGTAATTTGTTCAAAAGTGCTTCTTTTGTCGCTTTTGCCTAGTTTATTCTTGTATGTTCTCCAATCTATACCCCTAGCAGCCTTATAGAGTGCGACATTTTCTTGATACTGTCTTTTTGAATCTTCGTAACTCTTACGCGCTTTTTCTAAATCTTCGTCCGAAATAGGCTCTGTCGAAAGAATCAACTTCGTGTATTTCTTCTTTTCAGACTTATACACCATTTCACTCATTCCGGTTTCATATTCAGCCGTTCCGCCTTTTCTGAAACGCTTTATATCTTTTTCTTCAAATTCTTTCTTTAGGTTTTCAGCGGCATCTTCTATAAAATAATCATACATCAACTTTATAGACAATAATGTTTCGAGAGCAAGCATCATAGGACTTAACGCGGCTTTGAAAGCGCCTTTTAACGCTCCGCCCATCGTCTTTGCGGTCGTTGATAACGAGTACATACCCGCTTTAAGCATACCCAAAGCAGTAAGATGATAGTTAGCCGAAGCTCCAGCAGCAAGCTGCGCTCTTTGAACAAATGTTAAAGCCCCTGCATATAGTCTAGTACCGCTAATAGCAGACAATAGCATAGCTATCAATTTAGGACCAAAAACAGCCAGCAGAAGCGGTGAAAGAATTTTTAGCCATTTTACAACGGTTCCCAATTCCTCGACAAATAAGCCTACTTCGTATGCTATATGCCTTACTTCTGCTATTATCGGCTTCCATTCAAAAGCAACAAGGACGTCAACTCCGGCTTTCATCAACGGAAGGAACGCCTCCGCCATGTTCTGCAACGCCGTAACAAAGTTGTCCTTTAGCGTCGAAATGCGGCCCTGCAAGGTCTGGCTCTGTGATTCGAGGTTGCCATAGAATAGGCCTCCAGCGCTTGTGGCGCTCTTGAATGCGAGCGTCACCATGTCGGCGCTAATTGCGCCCTCCGACATCATGTCCTTGAGTTTGGCTACAGAAATGCCGGTCTGCTTCGATATTTCCGTAAGAGGGTTGAAGCCCTGGTTGATGAGCTGGAGCAAGTCCTGCCCCATCAGCTT
>JAEEGG010001827.1_pt1 | contig 56474 bp, 49 predicted proteins | sample 9134161 | NCBI WGS metagenome assembly JAEEGG01 (sample SAMN16246543, study PRJNA631951) | gut metagenome | biome: gut microbiome; feature: rumen; material: CR-attached | host: Bos | place: Iran: Karaj | collected 2018-10 | reverse complement strand
ACCAGACCCTGCTCGCGCTCGCGAAAAACAAATGCTTCGACATCAGATTTTTGGACCTTCCTATTTTCAGTTATTACAAAAAGAAAAATTGGTGGGCGGAATGTGATTCCCTTTCCCATATCTACGGGCATAAAAACCAGTGGTACATCGACACGCTAAGGAAAATTCAAATTGCGGATTCTGCGGTGCGATATAAGTTCATTCATGCAACCGATATAACGGTTCGGGACTCCATGAGAGCCCTTATGGCGGTGATGGATTCTGTCAACACCCTCAAATTGGAAACACTCATCAAAGAACAGGGGTTGCCCACGTTCCGGAATGTGGGCTATGAGGGATTTTATAGTGCCTATATCATTATGATGCATATCAATTCAGAACTGCAAGATTCTCTTATCGAAAAATTCATCCCATTGATGGAAACCGGGGAGGTGCCCCGTGACAAAATGGCATATTTGATGGACCGCAGTCTAATTAGAAAGAAACTGCCGCAACGATATGGCTGTCAGATTTATCGAAGGGGGAAATCACAGCCGATTGAAGATATTGACCACCTCAATGAACGCCGGGAGGCAATGGGACTCTGTCCGGTGGATATTGAAGATTTGAAAACAAGGATTGTGGAGTATGAGTGAACAACCCAAACTATATTTATGAAACAACTGATTTTCATCCTGACGGCAATTCTGCTGGGGTTTACAGCATCTGCCCAATCCCAACCCACCCAATATTCACAGAGCGGTGGTGGTATTTGGTTTGAAGTGCGGAGCGACACCTCGAACCCCTGCCGCTATACCGAGGACAACAAGATTTATCAGGCCGACAGGGAGTTCACCTTCGAGTTCCACTATTTCGACCCACAGGGCAAGGAACGCTACATGAGGTATGAACGTGTTCCTCATCAAGGGTATGAACTTACGGAAGCTGGCGACACCTCTTATTACACCTTCTATCGTTCTGATTTTTCCTTTTCGGATGTCTTTGATTCTTCTGATTCATGCATCAACCGTTATCTGTTGAAAGTCGCCTGCAACAACGGGAGCTTCAGAAAAGATTACAACCAAACCGTGGAGGAGTTTTACTTTCTCTTGTATGGGCAGACATCAAGATTGCCCTTGGAAATGTCTGGCATTGTGGAAAACGAACGGAATTTGTGGATGCATCCTAACAGATCTTGCCTGTTCCGCATCCTCGAACTCAATCCATTTCCGTATATCCAATACCCTGTCAAAAAAAGTAAAACTTGGAGATGGCGGCTCTCCATCGGCAGTCAGTGGGGCGACGAGCGTTGGAAGACTTGGATGAGCGTCATCGTCAACAAGTACAGATACAAAATTACCGATACGGATTGCGAAGTCGTTACGCCGATGGGCACGCTTTCGTGCGTGAAGGTGGAGGCAGTGGCCAAAAGCCGCATCGGAACCACTTGCCTCACAGCATACTATAACGATACCTACGGTTTTGTGAAAATGGACAACGCCAACATTGACGGCTCGCGGTTGGAGATTAACTTGGTGGAAACGAATTTCTGATGGGATGGAGCGTCACACCAGACTGATTGATTCCAGCTCCCTAGTCAATGCTCGGATGCCCCGTTGGATTTTCTCCGCCTGCTTGCGCCGGGGTTTGTGCACTCCGGCAGCATAGTGCCAAAGCTGCCGCTCATTGATGCCTGTGATTCGGCTTAAAGCGGCTTTGGTAAAGATTCCGCTATAGTAATTTATAAAAGTGGCCGTATCAATACGAAACTTTAATTCAAAATCGCCAGTGAGCTTGTCGCACGGATTGGGATTGTCCTCCAGATAAAGCTCCACAGCCTCTTGCATATTGCGCTCCACCTCTTGAATGTTGCTGCCCACCGTGATAATCGGCGCTCCTTCAATATAGGCGCTCAAATTTTTCCCTGCAAATTCCACAATCACTTCCACGATTTTCATATTGTTCATCTTTTTATTTTTCTTTTAATCCCGCCTGACTCAGTATGTTATAGTATGTCCCTTTCTCAATGCCCTTACTCCCATGATTGGGTACAACTACAATTCGTCCCTCCTTTTCAAACTTCATGTGGCTGCCCTTTTGCGCCTTTAAAACAAAGCCATTCTTCTTTAGTAAGTCAATTACAAATTTCACTGATTTGTAGCTCATCGTTGTAGAGTTAGTAAGAGGCTGCAAATATAGTAAAAAAATGAATACTTTATGGGTATTGTGTGAAAAAAATCACCCGTTAACTATCAGCGGGTTATCATGAAAACGATATCCCCCCCCAAGATTGCCGCCCCCAATTTCGTTTTAAAAAGAAAAACCGCACATGAAACTCCGCCTCTTTTTCCTTTGTCTTTTGGTGGCGGCTGCTACCTCGGCGGCCGGACAGCACCTTACCCTGAAAAACTATCAGGGGAAAATGACTCGCAGTTTAAGTTTGATTCGAATCGACAAGCAACAGTACTGCGACTCCAAGCCCATCACCAACCTCGACTGGCGCGAGTACCTGTATTGGCTGGAACGCATCTACGGAAAAGAGTCGGAGCCATACCGTGCCGCCCTGCCCGACGAGGCAGTCCTCCAGCAGCAGCTGCCCGACAGCATTGCTACAAACTATCTGTGGCAGCCAGCATACAACGGTTTTACCGTCTTGGGCGTGTCGCCGGAGCAAGCCCGTGCCTACTGCCAATGGCGCACCGACCGCGTGGCGGAATATATTCTGGTAGGTATGAAAATCCGTGAATGGAACCCTGACAACCCCTTCTTCCTTGCAAACTACGACAATCCGCAAAACCTGCAATTCCTCCACTTTTTTCTTCCACAGGAGGGAATGGAAACCCGATACGGTTTTTTCTGCTTCGCGATGTGGAAGTAGGGGAATTGAAAATGGGAAAGCTGAAAGGTTGTGAGGCATGGTAGGGATGTTGATGGGACAAACTTACACTTTTGGTAACTTCTAAATATTTCTAACTGAAACATAATTTGTTACAGCTGAAAATTGCGCTAAAATCCTATTCAAAATTCCTATTTCAAATGATTAAGAATGGCTGATGTTTTTATATACTGTCGTGATAAAGTATCAAAGAATTAGCACAAATAATTATAATACAATTAATTACAAGTATATTTAATGTTTTTGATATGAAGCCACGATAATCGTGCCAAGGGCACGATATTCCATTAACCCCGTACCAAACGCAGTGCGGTGCGGGGTACAGGAAGCCCGCCGTGCATCCTGCGTGCCAAAGGCACGCTACAGATACACAAAGAGTTGCGTACCTCAGGCACGCTCTTACCCATTATGCGACTACCCTCCCCGCACAGCAAGCTGTACGGGGTTTCCAAAATATCGTGCTTCAGCACGACGACAGTATATTTACTGCAACAGGAGTAATGTTTTTATAAAAAAATCCGTCAACTTATGGTCAGATTTTCTTCGAAATGCCGCCCAGATAATCTTCACGTGTCTGGTCTACAACATGTTGAGATATGAACAAATCAAGAGATTAGGTATGAATTAATATTTGTAACATATTGACAATCAACATATTACCCCCCCATTTTTAATAAAAAATTTATTTCAAACCCTTGTAAATCAGAAAATAATATGTAAATTTGCCTCGTTGTATTTTCAGATTTTGTTGAAAGGACTTCGCAGGGTCTGAAGGCATGGCGGGAAAAGAGTAAAAATAAAGTCACCCTTGTGTATGAAAAAATTGCCAGCGCTCCTGTTTCTGATCCTGTTCGGCGGCGGAACGATTTTTGCCCAGCAGGAAGCCATCACAGTCAGCGGTCGGGTGACCAACACCGACACGTTAGCAGTGTTTAATGTGCATGTAACAGCTCGCAGCGGGAACGAGTATGTCGGGATGACCACTACCAATGGGCAGGGATTCTTCACCCTCTCGCTGCCACAGTCGAAAAGCGACTATACGCTCACATTCTGGAGTCTGGGGGCCGAGGTCAAGACCATTACCCTGCCCCCCGAATCCACCCACTCGCTAAACGTGACACTGAAGCTGCCGTCGCAAGGATATATGAAAGGGAAGTCATACTATTCACCAGACGGTATCGCCACCAGAACAGTGTACATCATTGACAACGAGTACGAAGTGCAAGTGCTGGCAGACCTCTTGAACTACTTTCCAGAATTCTCCATCTCAAAGGATGGCATTTTGTCGTACGAAGGAAATGAAAATGTATTAATATTGTTTAATGCTCAACCTATTACAACAGAAGACCTTGAACAGCTTTTTCTACCGCCCCATACCTTTGTACAACTACAAGTTGACCATCAAGAACGCTGCCACGACTGCATGGTTGCTGTAATTCATATTATATCCAACCCACTACAGGACGCTGGCTTTGGCGGCAATGTTTCCGCACAGTATGGCTTCTTCCATTTTGCCAATGCAGATGTCAATCTATGGCTCTCCAAAAAGAAATTCGATCTCAATTTTCAATATAATGTTGATTATGAGGATGATATATTTAAGGGGAAATTTGAATATCAACATAAAAGCACAGCAGATGCAGCGACAACGGAGTTCAAGCACCAATGCCGGCAGTTGCGCAACGACTTCCGCTTGAACGGCTTTTTCCTGCTGAATGACCGAAACAGTCTGGAGGTGAACGTGCGGGCGAAGGTGCCGCGCCTGCTGGCGGACCATGCCTACGATAACAATGCCGGCGGAGAACGGTGGCAATCGCTGGAAAACGGATTCACCGGCAGACGATGGCAACAGGAATCTGTAGAGGGTACGATTCGTTACCGCCATATTATCCAGCCCTACCTGTCGCACCGCCCCAACAGCTCCTCCTTTTCGTTGGAGGGCGCGGTTTCAAAAGCGTGGGAGCGGCGCGAAGACACTTACCGCGAAGACTTCTACCATAAAAACCTGATCTGGGCAAGTTCGCAGTCCAGCGAAGGCCCTTTGAGCGCCACCTTCAAGGCGGACTTCACCATCCAACGGAAACATTCAACATGGCAAGTGGGCGCGCAGGCGTTGTATCGCCGCAACGGCTTCAGCCAGAACCTGACGGCAGCCGCCGACAGTGTGCCAACCGCTTTCCAGCCGCTCCAGTACCATTTCACCCATCAAGAGGTAGTGCCCTCAGTTTATTTAAATTACATATTCGCAAAACACTATTTTTTCTTAAAGGCAGGACTTCAGACCGAATACATCCGGGCAGGGCACAATGCTTCCGACGCTTGGCAGTCGCACCTCATTTTCGCCCCCAACCTGCAACTCACTTTCCGCATCACGCCTCACCAGTCGGTTGGCCTTGAATACCGCTGCCATGCCGAACGTGCCGACTATGCGGAGCTCAGCCCTTACCGGTACATGCTGGATGCCAACACATCCCTGCAGGGCAATCCGACGCTCCGCCCGGAGATTGTCAACCGCGTGGAAGCACGCTACAATTTGACGACAAACCATGCGCGATTGTATGCCGATTTATTTTATCGACACACCGCCCGTTATATTACACAAATCGCTCGTTTTCAAGAAAATGCCATCTCGTTTGAATATGTCAACATCCACCATGATGCAAGGGCAGGGCTGGATTTGAAACTGCGTGTGGGCAACTCCTCCCAATTCTGGTGGATCCTGCTGAATTCCTGCACCTACTACCGGCGTGCTATCGCACGGCTCGACGGGGAGGATTGGTCGAATCGCGGGTGGACGAGCGACAACTCACTGGAACTCAGATATAGTCCCGTACATAGCTACCGCTATTGGCTGCGTCTTCAAGCGGATTATCACATCATCACACCCCAATTCCATCCGCAGTTCACCACCTCGCTCAGCCACTATCTGAACCTCAAAATCAGCCATATCTTCTTTTACAGACTGACTGTTTCGCTGTCGGCCACCGACGTGTTCAACACCGCACGTTGGGAAGCCCATTTCGACAATGGAACATACAGTCTGACGCACCGCAACGCTCACAAAACCAGAATGGTATGGATTGGCATCGCCTATCGGTTCGGAGATCATCACACCCAATTTTCGAACGACACGTGGAAAGATGCCCCGCGCATGAACCGGCTGGTTTCAATGGAATAAGCTCGAAGTGGGCGATACACAAACGAATGAACGATCTGCAAAGATCCGATTTTTTCGCACAATCCGTCATCTTTTTTTTCGTACCTTTGCACCCGCATCAGCGACGACGCCCCCACCGGCGACCTCATTCCACAAAACAGCAACCGACCCACTCCGAAATGTCCGACCGCACCTACATCGCCATCGACCTCAAGTCGTTCTACGCCTCCGTGGAATGCGTGGAGCGTGGCCTCGACCCGTTGACCACTCACCTCGTCGTGGCCGACGTGAGCCGGACCGAGAAGACCATTTGCTTGGCCGTTACACCGTCGCTGAAGGCCTACGGCATCGGCGGGCGAGCACGGCTCTTCGAGGTGGTACAGCGCGTGCGCGAGGTCAACCGCGAACGCAGACGGCAGGCGGGATGGAAGACGACAGGCAAATCCGCCAACGCCCTCGAACTCCAAGCCCACCCCGATTGGGAACTCGACTATATTGCTGCCCCGCCCCGCATGGCCCACTACATCGAAGTGAGCACCCGCATCTATCAGACCTACCTGAAATACATCGCCCCCGAGGACATCCACGTCTATAGCATCGATGAGGTCTTCATGGACGTGACGGCCTACCTCGGAATCTACAAGATGTCGGCGCACGACCTGGCGATGAAGATGATCCGCGACGTGCTGCGCACCACGGGCATCACCGCCACGGCGGGCATCGGCACCAACCTGTACCTCTGCAAGGTGGCCATGGACATCGAGGCCAAGCACATCCCCGCCGACAAAGACGGCGTGCGTATCGCCGAACTCGACGAGATGAGTTATCGGCGGAAACTGTGGGACTTCAAGCCGCTCACGAAATTCTGGCGCGTCGGACCCGGCATCGCCGAACGGCTGGCCCCCTACGGCATCGACACGATGGGCAAGATCGCCCGCCTGTCGGAACAGAACGAGGAGTTGCTGTACCATCTCTTCGGCGTCAACGCGGAACTGCTCATCGACCACGCCTGGGGCTGGGAACCCTGCACCCTCGACCTCGTCAAACAGTACCGCCCCGAGACCAACTCCTTCAGCAGCGGACAGGTGCTGCAGAACGCCTACGACTTTCGCAAGGCGCGGGTGGTGGTGCGCGAGATGGCCGATGGCGCCGCCCTCGACCTCGTGGCCAAACGCCTCGTCACCGACCAACTGACGCTCACGATCGGCTACGACGTGGAGAGTCTGACCCGTCCCGACGTGCGCTCGAAATACCACGGCGAGGTGACCACCGACCGATACGGCCGGAAAGTACCCAAACACGCCCACGGCACCGCCAACCTCGACGGCCCCACCTCCTCGTCGCACGCCATCGTCGATGCTGTCATGGAACTCTACGACCGCATCGTGAACCCCGACCTGCTCGTGCGCCGCATCTACCTCAACACCAACCACGTGGTGGATGAGTCCGCAACCGCACGCAACGCCCAGCCCGAACAACTCGACCTGTTCGCCGACCCCGAGGCGGAAGAGCGGAAACGCGAACAGGAACAGTCAGCACTCGACAAGGAACGGCGGCTGCAAGAGGCCCGATTGACCATCAAACGGAAATACGGCAAGAACGCCATCCTGAAAGGACTGAACTTCGAAGAGGGCGCAACCGCCAAGGACCGCAACGCCCAGATCGGCGGGCACAAAGCATAAAAGTCACAACACCAACAACATGAACGACTACGACGACATCATAGACCATCCGCATTACGAGCCGAAACGACACCCGCGCATGTCGATGCACAACCGCGCGGCGCAGTTCGCCCCCTTCGCCGCACTGACGGGCTACGACGCCGCCATCAACGAGACGGCACGGCTCACCGACACGCAACTGGAATTGGAAGAGTACGACAACCAGCGGCTGCAGGACATCTTAATGCGCTTGGCGGCGCAGGTCGCAAAACGACCCGCCATCACCGTCATCTATTTCAAGCCCGACGAACGCAAGGCCGGCGGCGCCTACCACACCCTCACAGGCAACCTGAAGACAATCGACGAGGCGACGCACTCGCTCGTGATGACCGACGGCACCCGGATTCCACTCGGAAGTGTGCTCGATCTGGAGGAAGCCAACTAAGCCCAAGTCCTCCTCAGGCACTCCTTTTTCTGTTTTTGCACCCTATGCCCTGCATCCACCTCAGCGACACGCTCGATGGGAGTCTGCACCCGCGACGGCTACGACAAATTCGCCGTCACCGCCAGAGACATCGTGAAGTTTTCCCAGAAGTTGTAAGGGCAACGAACATCTTCTCCCGCCTGGTGCCCGGTCGCCCCAATCAAAGAATCTGTCTTTAGGGCATCTTCTGTTATAACGCCCCCGACTTGATGAATCATGAAAACCAATAGACTGATTCGATTGTGTATCAAAATGTTACGATTTCAACTCTCGGAAGATGCGCTCGCACATTTCCCGCATCCTCGGCTTGTCGCCGATGATGGCGCGCAGGGCGGCGAGGCCCTGGACGTTGCGCTCGGAATTGAGCCAAAGGTGCAGATAGCCGCCCTCGGCGTACTTCTCAAGCATGTGGTCGTAGGCGCGGACGAAGTGCCACTCGAAGTCGGCGTCGGGCGACTGCCGCAGTCCGAACTGCAGGGTGCGGCGGAGAATGGTCTCGGGATCGATCTGGCGGTCGGCCTCCGCCACGATGGCGCCGTAGATGGTCCGCGGTGGCCGCTTGCCACTGGCGCGATGGTCCTCCACCGCATCGCGCATCACCGACAACTGCGCCTCCGTGAACCACTCCCGCAGCCGCACGTCCGCCATCAGCATCTCGCCGGAATGGATGTGGTGGAACTCGCGATCGACCGCTAGTCCGAGGTCATGGTAGGCCGCGATGACGTATGCCATCCGCTCGTCGGCACCATGCTCCCGCGCCAACTTCCGGCTCTCGCGGATGACGCTCTCGGCGTGGTCGCGCCGGTGTCCCGCGTCAAAGGCCTCGTACCGAGGAAGTATCTCGTTCTCAATGTATTCTTGAAGTGTCATAGGATGAAATTGGAATTGCAAAGATACAGTTTTTTGCGATTCCCCTGGCTCGGTTCAGCCGACGGGATGGAACGAGGAATAAGTGTAGATACGTTTCATGAAACGTCTCCACCACTCACCTATTTCCGCACCACCCGGTCCTGATGCTGGGCGATGAAGGCCTCCCAGCCACCGCCACGCATGCGCGACGACAGCGGCGCCCCCAGACGGTTCTGCAAATGATGGCACACGGCGATGCCTAAGGCGTCGGTGGCGTCCAGACAGGCCGTCGCATCATCAAAGGCGTACATCTGGTGCAGCATGGCCGCCACCTGCTCCTTCGACGCGCCACCGCGTCCCGTGATGGCCTGCTTCACCTTCCGCGGCGGATACTCGAACACCGCCAACCCGGCATGCAGGCACGCCCCGATGACTACCCCCTGCGCTCGCCCCAACTTCAACATCGACTGCGGATTCTTGCCGTAAAACGGCTCTTCAATCGCCAGAATGTCAGGATGATAGGTCTCCACCAACTCCAGCGTGCTCTCGTAGATTTTGCGCAACTTGGCACTCTGGTCGGGCAGACGGCTCATCTTCACCACATCCACCGCCACCACCTCGCTATTGCGCAAGTGCGTCTTCAAAATGGCATAACCCATGACGTTCGTGCCTGGGTCGATACCAAGTATGAGATGGTCGGTCTGTGGCGGTGTGGTCTGCATCGTGTTGATTTACTGTTTGTGATTGATTTTCCTGGCGGATTGCAACGTCAGTTCGCGGGCGGCAAAGTCGATCACCGCGCGGTGGCGGTATAGGAAGTCGCTGCCGAGGATTCCTTGGATGGCGTGGAAGCCGACGGTCTCGTACATCGCGTTCACCGAACCGAGGTCGAGCAGCCGCGCCTCCATGCTGGGGATGCGCAACCTGCCGATCTTCAACTGGTCGGTCTGCGCAATGACGGTCTCGAAGTCGCTGCCGCCGATGCCGACGTTGACTTCATCCTGCCCGACGATAGCGCCCACTTCCAGTCCGAGCGACTCGAAGTAGGCACGGTCGAAGCAGCTGTGGTTGGCGCCGGTATCCACCAGCAGCCAAACCGGATGCCCCGCCAGTCGCGCGCGCAACGTGAGGTGGTACCCTTCGGGGTCCAATTCCCAAAAATGGAGTCTGACGCGCATCTGGCGGGGCGGTTGTTAGAGGTGTACGCACTCCCCGTACGCGGCGGCGGCGGCCTCCATGAGCGCCTCCGACAACGTGGGATGGGGATGTACGGCGTGGATGAGTTCGGGACCTTTCACATGCTGCTGGCGGGCGACGACAATGCCGGAGACCATCTCCGTGACGTTCTCGCCAACCATGTGACAGCCCAAAATCTCGTCGGTGTTCTTGTCGAAAATGAGTTTGATCATGCCGTCGCGGTTGCCCGAGGCGGTCGCCTTGCCCGAAGCCGTGAAGGGGAACTTGCCGATGCGCAGTTCGTGTCCGGCTTCGAGTGCCTTCTTCTCCGTGAGACCCACAGAGGCCACTTCGGGAGAGGTGTAGGTGCAGCCCGGGATGTTGCCGTAATCGACCGGCGTCGGGTTCAGCCCGGCGATCTTCTCCACGCAGACGAGCGCCTCGTGCGAGGCCACGTGCGCAAGCGCGGGACCGGGGACGATGTCGCCGATGGCATAGACACCCGGACAGTTCGTGCGGTAGTATTCATCCACCACCACCTTGCCGCGCTCGGTTTGGATGCCGAGACGCTCCAATCCGATGCCCTCGATGTTGGCCACAATGCCCACCGCCGACAGCACGACGTCGCACTCCACTTCGGAGATCTTGCCCTTGCCGTCCTTGATGGTCACCTTGCACTTCTCGCCGGTGGTATCGACACTCTCCACGGAGGATGACGTCATCACCTTGACACCGTTCTTGCGGAAGCAACGCTCCAACTGCTTGGAGATCTCCTCATCCTCCACGGGTACGATGTTGGGCATGAACTCCACGAGGGTCACCTTGGTACCGAGGGTGGAGTAGAAATGGGCGAACTCGCTGCCGATGGCGCCGGAGCCCATCACCACCATCGACTCGGGAAGTTTGGGCAGCGTGAGAGCCATGCGGTAGCCGATGATTTTCTCTCCATCTTGCTTGATATGAGGAAGTTCCTTGGAATGGGCGCCGGTGGCGAGAATGATGTGGTCGGCCTCATGCACCGCCTCGCCGCCGTCGGAGAGGAAGACCTGCACCTTGCGGTCGGCAGTGAGCTGGGCGTAGCCCTCGATCACATCGACGTTGTTCTTCTTGAGCAGGAACTGGACGCCCTTGCTCATGGCCTCGGCCACGCCGCGACTGCGACGCACGATGGCCTCGAAGTCGGGCCGTGCGGGCGCGTCCAGCACCATGCCGTAACTGTCGGCATGTTTCATGTAGTTATATACCTGCGCGGATTTCAGCAGCGCCTTGGTGGGGATGCAGCCCCAGTTGAGGCAGATGCCGCCGAGTTCGCCGGCCTCCACCACGGCCGCCTTCATGCCCAACTGACTGGCACGGATGGCCGCCACATAGCCACCAGGACCGCTCCCGATGACAATGACATCGTATTTCATGATACTATATTTTAAATGGTCAGACTATTTGTTCTTGCGTTGGCAGGCCTTGGGGGTGACACAGGTGCCGGAAGCACGGCAGACGACAATGGGCTCCTCCAAGACATCGGCGGCGGAGTCGGAGATGTCGGTGCGCGGGGTGATCACCTTGCGGGCCTCGAAGACCATCTTGCGGCTGGTATTGCCTACGTGCGTGATCTCGCCCACGGCCTCAATGAAGTCTCCAGCGTGTACGGGAGCAAGGAACTCCACATTGTCGTAAGCGCAGAACAGGCCCTCGTCGCCATCTTGGATGATAAGCAACTCAGTGGCCACATCACCGAAAATGGCGAGCATGTGCGCACCGTCAACCAGGTTGCCGCCATAATGGGCGTCACCCGCACTCATTCTAACTCTGATCATGGATTTAGGATTCATCTTTTTTTGTTTTTAATGATTAATAAAATGTGTTGATAATTGATTTTCAATAAATTACCTCTTCCCTTTCACCCGACGGATGCTTTCGTTGCCGAAACAGTACTTCACACCCACGAGCGCGTTGATGCCGAAGGCCTTGAAATCGTAGAACTTGGAGTAGTACTGGCAGGCCAAATTGCTCACCGTGGCAAAGGCAGAGAACCGGTCGTTGATCAAGTACTCGAACCCGAGACCGAAGTCGAGGATGGGCTTCATCTTCACGACCTCCCAGGAGTTCGTCTCGTCGCTCCAACCCAACCCCTTACGACCGAAGTCGAGCGCGAAGTTGAGGTCGAAGATGAACTTCTTCTTCAACGTATATCTGCCGTCGAAACGGAACTCTAACATCGGCTTGTGCCACGGAATGGCTTTGTCTTTCAACACATAAAGCCAATAATTGGCATCAAAGACCAACCGCAAATTGCTGAGGATCTCGTAGTCTATGTTGAGGTTGACATTCAGCATGTTGCCGTCGTTGTAGGTGACATCGAACATGTTGTGTTCCGGGCAGAGGGTGTCGATGATGAAGAACGGCAGGTTCTTGGAGTAACTGTAACGGGCGGAGAGATTGTAATTGAGTTTCTTGACGAGGTTGCCCTTCACACCACCGTAAATGTTGATGTAGTTGGTAGTGAACTTGTTGCTGCGGAGGTCATATTCAACGAAGGGATTTTCATAAAGCAAATCGGTAAGGGAGTTGTACTTGCAATCGCCGTTGACGCCGGCATAGATGTTGAGAATATTGGGGATGACGCCAAGTTGCAGTTCCACAATAGGATAGGCGGTGCCTCCGGTCTTGCGCAAATGGTTCACCACACCGCCCACACCGACGAGGATGTGGTACTCCTTGATGGTGAAGTGCGCATAGACTTCGGGATTGAAAAGGAAGGCGTTGTAGGTGATGTCGGAATTCCACTTGTCGTTGTAATAGTCGAAGTTGATGTTGGCGCGGTAGAGTTGACTGCCGGTGATCTTGGCCCAGCGGGCATCGTATGCAAAGAAGGATGTGAGCCCGATGTGGTTCTCCATGTCCTTCCAGTTGGTGTAAAGAAAATCGTAATCCAAGCGCACATCCTGTTTCAACTTCCTGTCTTCCAACACGTAATTGGAAGCAATGCCGATGGTGGCGTTGAGATGGTGGAAGTTGTTCTTCAGGGAGTCCTTGTTGTATTCGATCTCCGGGTTGGGTTTGAAACCATAGAAGCGGGCGGCTTCGTGGTTGTAGTTGACCGCGCTGTAAAGCGTCTGGTGCTTGAAGAAATGCTTGAAGTTGAGGTGGACGCGGGTGTCGGAAGTGGGGAACTTGGCGTAGGGTTTCAGCACCTTGCCGATGTTGGGACCCCAGGAGGAGTAGTGGTGTACGTTGACACCGAAGGAGTTGGGATGCTTGCTTTCGGTCTGCAGGTTGTGAAACGAAAAGTCGAGCAGCGGCGTGATCGGGTAGCCGAAGCCGACCTTGAGATAGTTGCGGAACAGCGCCTCCTGGATGTCAGGCGACACCTTGTTGTACTTGATGGGAGTGGGCTTGAATGATGCCTCAAACCGCTGCGGCGTGATGTAGTAGTTGAACTTCACGTGGTCGGTGACGGTGTCGTTGAGGTCGGGCGCCTGGTTGACCTTGTTGAACGATTTGATGGTCGGGGTATATTCGAGTTTGAAGTAGGCGGTGTCGAGTTGGGCATACAGGCCGACCGTGGCTATGAGAAGGATGATGGTGACTATATATCTTTTCATCGCTGTGATTTTTTTAAGGATTACTCTTCGGGGTTGAGGTTGTCTTCGTCTTCGGCGGGAGCGGAACGGCGGGGCGTGGGCTCGGCGGCCGGCGGGTCGAGGGCGGCGATGCGCTGGCGGGCCTCCTCGCGCAGGTCTTCGCCATCGTAGTTATCGACGATGCTCTGGTAGGTGTGGCGCGCCTGGAATGTGTTGCCGATGGCCTTGTAGTAGTCGCCGTAGAGGATGAAGGTCTTGGCGATCCAATAGACGGAAGTATATCTCGCCTCGATGATGTCGGTGATCTCCTTCTCGCAGGCGGTCAGGTCGCCGCGCTGGAACTCGCTGAGGGCCACGAAGTAGGCGGCCTCAGCAGCCAGTTCGTTGGTACCGCTCTTCGCCAACGGCTTGAGGTAAGAACTGGCGGCACCATAGTCGCGCAGTTCAAACGACGACTTGCCGGCAATCAACTTCGCGTCGTTGAGCAGGTCGGGGTCGGCCTTCGAAGAGGCAATGTAGCCGCGCGCACCCTCCAACGCATCCTTGTAGTTCTTCAGTTCATACGCACAACGCATGATGCCATTGTAAGCGTATGAGGTGTTCACCTCGTTGGTGGCGGCCTCCTTCAAACCGTTGAAATAGGCCAAGGCCTGACTGTATTGCCGCTTGTTGAACAGGATCGTGGCCGCACGTTTCAACGCCAGCTCGTTGTTGGCCGATCGGAAGTTGGCGATGACATACTCGTAGTCCGACAGGGCCTCATCGTAACTGTGGTTGCCATACTCGCAGTCCGCCCGGTTGAAATAGGCCTCCGCAATGAAGAATCCATTGGGGAACTTGTTGATGTATTCGCTGAAGCCCTTGATGGCCAACTCGCAGTTGCCCGCGCTGAACTTGGTCTCCGCCGCCCGGTAGGTGACGGAATCCTGACGCTCGGGGGAGATGCTGATGTTGCCCTGGGCGGCATAGTCGAAGAAGTCGCCCGGACGCCCCAACTCGGTATAGACATCCTGCAGGTTGGAGACCGCATCCTTCGCCTCCTGCGACCCCGGGTACTTGCTCACCACATGCTTGAAGGTCTCAATCGCCTTCTCCGTCTGCCCCGCGTTCTGATAGGCCTGCGCCAACTTGTTGTAGGCCTTCGGCACATACGGACTCTTCGGGTACTTCCGGATGAAGTCGTTGTAAGAGTTGATGGCCAAAGTATATTGGTTCTGAGCATGATAGATGCCCGCCAACTCAAACTCCACATCGTCGATGTAGGGTGACTTGGGATAGAACTGCGTGAACTTCTCCAACAACTCCACCTTCTTGCTCGCGTTCTGCTGGTAGCCGTAGCAAACACTCTGCTGATAAAGTGCATAGTCGGCGTTGCTGCCCTTCAACTGGGCGCAACGGTCGTAGTTGGCAATGGCCGACTTGAGGTTCTTCTGCATGAAATAACAGTCGCCCAGACGGGCATAGACATCCGGCTTGTAACTTTCGTATTGATCTGTATTACAGAAGGACAAAAACTTATCATACGCTTTTTGGGCCTCCTTGTAACGCTTGGTGTTCAGGGCGGCATAACCCAAGGAGTAGAAGGAGAGCGGATAGTTGGGGTCGGCGGTCGCCTGGTCGGATTTCTGGTAGATGATGAAATCGTTGTATGCCTGGGAGTACTTTTCGGCGCGGTATTCGGCCTCTGCCTTCCAATAGAGGTTGGAGCGGTGCAGGTCGAGGTTGAGCGGGGTGGTCAACGACTTGTCGAGGACCTGGACGGCCTCGTTGTACTTTTTGTCGGAAATCAACTCCATGGCACGGAAGTGGGTGCAGCGTTGGTACGACCGCAGCACCTCGGGACTCTTGTGGTTCCGGTCGAGCTGCTCGATGGCCTTGATGGCGGCGGGATAGTTGCGCGTGGAGGCGTAGATGGCGCTCAGGTGGGCGGCCATCTCCTGCGACCGCTCCGTGTAAGGATAGCGGGCAATGTACTCCTCAATGGTGCTGATGGCCTTCTGCTGCGACAACGCCGTGCTGGTCTCATACTGCAACTTGGCGTAGTTGTAGAAAGCATCTTCTTGAATGTCAGCGGAATAATCCAACTTCTGCGCTTCGTAGAAATAGTTGGACGCATCGGCAAGCCGCTGCTGTTTCAGGAAACAGTCGGCGATGACGTAGTAAGCGTTCTGGGTCATGGCATCCACGGTGTCGGTCACCTGCGACAGATGGCCGATGGCATCGGAGTAGTCACCGACCTTGTAAGCGGTGAAACCGATGGCGTAGTGGTCGGGGCGGTCGAGTTGCGTCTGCTTGCTGCCGCCGACATTCTGCATTTTGCTGAAATATTGTGAGGCGACATCATAACGCGCTAAGTTGAAATTCGACAGTCCGATGATTCGGTAGAGCTCCGCCTTGTCGCCGCTCTGCTCCGCCATGGTGGGCGCGAGTGCCGCCACCTCCTCATATTCTCCCTGCAAGAACTTGATCTGCATGATGTAAGAGGGGACGACCTGCGAATACTCCTTCTCGTCGCGGATGAGGTTGAAATCCTCCATCGCCGCCTCGTAGTAGCCGTCCTCATATTCCAAATGCGCGATGTAGTAGATGGCCTTGTTCTTGTACTGGCCTTCGTACTCGCGGGCCTTCCGCAGGTGGTACTTGGCCTCGTCGCGGTCGCCCTCCTTCAACGAGCAAAAGCCCTTCTTGAAGTGGTACTCCGCCAAATCCTCGTCCTTGATCTTCCGTTCATCCAACTCGTTGAAGTTCTCCAACGCCTTCTTGTACTGCTTCTGATAGTAGTAGGAGCGGGCGATGTAAAGATGCGCGTCGGGCACCCGCGTGTGGATGGGATACTTGCGCACGAAATCGCGCAGCAGGAACGCCGCATCGCCATGGTTCAACTTCTCGGCACACACGCCGACATAGAAATACGACGTCGATTTGAGGTCGTACTGCTGGTCGGTCGTGTGCTCATACACATACCGGAAATACTCCTGCGCCGAGCCGAATTCGTGCTTCTGGTACAACTCCATCGCGGTGTTGTACTCCCGCAACGGAGAATCATAACTCACAGGACGTTGCGCCCGTACCGCCACAACTGCGAATATCAGGCCTGCCAAAAGACTATACCTTACGACTAACTTCTTCATAATCAGATATATTCATTTTATTTACCAAGATACAAAGGTAATGAAAGAGATGCTATGCTCCCCGCTCTTTATCAACAAGTTATCAACAAAAAAAATTGATAAAAATCAGTACATCAAGTGCATTTTCTCCTTCTTCAGCCAACCCGCATCGTACTTGTAATCCGTGAAGTAGATCACGATGTCGGCATCGTACTTGTAATCAGTGAAATATATCTTCTTTTTGGCGTCATATTTATAATCGACGAAATACCACCACCCGCGATTGTCCTGCGCATCGTACTTGTACGAGCACTTATAGACGACCAGGTCCGCATCATATTTGTAATCAGTGACATAGACCTTTACATCCGCATCATACTTGTAATTGCAACTGTAAACAGTCTGCGCCCGCGCCCCGCAAAGGGCGAAAAAGGCAATCACCATCAGGACAATCGTTTTTTTCATAGAGGTGTAATTTAAGCGTTGGCCGGAACGAGCGCGCACTTCTCCAAGTGCATGCCACGCGATCCCTTGATGAGGATAATGGCGTTATGGATGGGATGTTTTTCCAAGAAGTCGTTGAGTTCCACCACATTGGCGAAAGCGTGACTGCCGGAGGGGACGGCTTGCTGGAAGCAACTGCCGACGAAGTAGGCCTCGATATCGTGCTGGCTGCAGAGTTCGACGATGTGGCGATGCTCTGTCGCGCTCACCTCACCCAGTTCGAGCATGTCGCCGAGGACGGCGCACTTGCGGGACTGCGACAACCGGCTGAGGTTGTCGATGGCCGCCGCCATGCTGGTGGGGTTGGCGTTGTAGTAGTCGGCAATGAGGGTGTTGTCGCCGACGCGCTCGATCTGCGAACGGTGGTTGGCGGGCACATACCCCTCGATGGCGGCGGCGGCCTGCTTCAGGTCAATCCCGAAATGCCGGCCTACCGCAATGGCACTGAGAATGTTGGCAAGGTTGTAGGCCCCGGCGAGGTGGGTACGGAAAGTGACATTGTCAACAGTGACGGTGAGGTAGGGATCCATGTCGGCGATGCGGCCGCAGCAGACACTGTCCTCGCCCGCGCCGTAGCGCACCTGCTTGCCGTAACCGCCGGCGCACTCCACCAACGTGGCGTCATCGCCATTGACAAAGATCGTGCCCCCGCGCTTCATAACAGACTCATACAGTGCGCGTTTGGTCTCCACGATGTTCTCGCGCGAACCGAAGCCCTCGATGTGCGCCACCCCGATGTTGGTGATGACGCCGTAGTCCGGCTCCGAAATCTCGCACAGCCCCGCGATCTCGCCCGGATGGTTGGCGCCCATCTCCACCACCGCGACCTCGGTTTCGGGTGCGATCGACAACAGGGTGAGCGGCACCCCGATGTGGTTGTTGAAGTTGCCCTGGGTGCAAGCCACGCGGTATTTCATGCGCAACACCGTGGTTATCAACTCTTTCGTAGTGGTCTTGCCATTCGTCCCGGTGATGCCGATGAAAGGAATGCGAAATTGCCGACGGTGATGGTTCGCCAGCGCCTGCAAGGTCTCCAACGTGTCTTCGACCACGAAAAATCCGTCGCGCCCACGCAGGTCGGCACGATTGGTGACCACCGCCGCCGCCCCGGCCGTCAACGCCTGCAAAGCAAAGTCGTTGCCGTCGAAATTCTCGCCCTTCAAACAGAAAAAAAGACACCCGGGCGTGATGGCCCGCGTGTCGGTCTGCACCATCGGGTGTTCCAAATAGGTTCGGTAAATCTCTTCTATCATCTTGTCTCTTTTTTTCATCATTAACTAACTGGCAGGGAAATAGGGCGTGCTTTTGATGAAAGCCCCCTTCTTCCACTCCAAATCCAACATCGTGCCGTCCAGATACTTGAAAATGCGTTGATACTCCTTTTTGTCGAGTTCGTCAAGGCAGGTGAAGATGACCATGATGTTGTGCCCGACCTGCGGCAGCATGTACTGCACGTGCAGTTCCAAATCCTTGACCACCGCATCCGTAGTCAAGTAGTTGCGTTGCAGCCGTTTGGCATTGAAAATATCATCAAAACTGATCTCGGGAATAAAGTCCGAGGTGGGCAGTTGTTTCCAGTCGTCGCCGCTGTCGTAGAAGTTGAGCTTGGAGTAGCAGATGGCACCGCAATGGGTCTCGCAAAGTCCCACAACCCAGCCGTCATGTCCGGGCACCCGCCACGTGGCGATCTCGTAAATGACATCGAACGGGGTGCGCAACTGCAAGAAACGAGCGCGCTTGTCGTACACCAACAGCTTGTAATTGTCGTAGTTGGGCAGCGTGTTGCCGCCGTTGTCCACCATCTTCTGACGCACACTCATCGGCACCTCCATCTCCTCCTCGGAGAAGTGCATCAGGATTTCACTCAGACTTTGGGCGCACACAAACGGCACCGACAACGACATCAGCACGGCCGCCGCCATCACACGAATGATTGATTTCACCTTTTTCATAGTAATTAATAAACGTTCGGAATGGCAAAATCTTATATCCCGACAGCGATTTTTTGCTGTCGGCCCATATTATTTCGACTGATGTTGTCCGACAAGGATTATTCTTGTAACTTTGCCGTCATAAAAAATGTGAAAAGATGGCTGAAAATCAATCACAAACGTTTTCGGAAATGCAAGAAAATGGCAATGTCACCTACACGGAAGTCGCCGGCTCCACCAACCGCGACTTGGAGACCATGTTATGTCTTTCTGAAGAATCAAATTTAAAAATACCTGAATATCATATTGTTATAACAGATTATCAAGAGAATGGACGAGGACAGGGGAGCAACCAATGGCACAGCGAAGCAGGACAGAACCTGCTGGCATCCATCTGCTTCTACCCTCCCCTACCCGCCTCACGGCAGTTTGTTTTTAACGAATATTTCGCCCTCTCCGTCCGCGACCTGCTGTCCGCCCACGGGGTGGAGGCGCAGGTGAAGTGGCCCAACGACATCTACGTCGGCGACCGCAAGGTGGCGGGCATCCTCATCGAGCACGCCGTCATCGGGGAACGCATCCGCTACACCATCGCCGGCATCGGACTCAACCTCAACGAGACCGACTTTCCCGAGGATCTTCCCAATCCCATTTCATTGACGCAAATCACTGGAGAACAATATGATGCGATGTCGATGGCGAAAGAGTTGGTGGCATGTTGTCAGGCACGAGCGGCGCAGTTGCAACCCGAAGAGTGGGCGGCGTTGGACGACGAGTATCTTGCCCACCTCTATCGCATGGAAGAGTGGGCCGAGTATGAGATCCACGGAAAACGACGGGAAGCACGTATCACGGGCGTCGATGCCTACGGACGATTGCGGCTGCAAGGGCACGAGGAAATCGAACAGTGGTGCTGCGGGATGAAAGAGGTGAAATACTTGATCAACAGCGGATTATAACGCAGTCATTTTTAGAGACCACTACACGATTTCTCCCATGAGCGTGGCGGCCGTGCAGGAGAGAATCCTCACCTGGACGTAATCTCCTTTCTTTGCATCTTTTTTCGGAAAGACGGCTACTTTGTTCTGGGAGGTTCTGCCGAAGAGTTGGTCGGCGGAACGTTTGGATGTGCCTTCGACCAAAACCTCGAAGACCTTGCCGACATCCTGCTGGTTGCTTTCGAGTGAAAGTTGTTGCTGCAATGCGATAATCTCTTCCAATCGCTTGATTTTCAACTCTTCCGGAATATCATCTTGGTAATGGGTGGCGGCGTATGTGTTGTCGCGCACGGAGTATTTGAACATATAGGCGGCGGCGTAGCCCACCTCGCGCATGAGCGAGAGGGTGGCCTGGTGCTCCTCCTCGGTCTCGCCGCTGAAGCCGGCGATGATGTCGGTGGCGATAGAGCATTCGGGCACGACCCGCTTAATGGTGGCGATGCGCTCAAGGTACTGCTCGCGGGTATAGACACGTCGCATGCGTTGGAGCATGGAGGTGCTGCCGGCCTGAACGGGCAGGTGGATGAACTTGCAGACATTCGGGTACTTGGCGATGACGTGGATAAGTTCGTCGGAGATGTCCTTGGGATGGGAGGTGGCGAAGCGCACGCGCAGTTGCGGCGAGAGCAGAGCGACCATCTCCATGAGGTCGGCGAAGGTGGTGACACGGCCGTCGGCCTCGTAACGGTACGAGTTGACGTTCTGGCCCAACAGGGTGACCTCCTTGTAGCCGTCGGCGAGCAGTTGGCGGGCTTCGGCGAGGATCGTCTGCGGGTTGCGGCTGCGCTCGCGACCGCGGGTGAAGGGCACCACGCAGTAAGCGCAGAAGTTGTCGCACCCGCGCATGATTGAGATGAATCCGGAGACACCGTTGGCGGCATAGCGCAACGGCATGATATCGTCGTATGTCTCCGATTTCGACAGCGTCACATCGTATGCCTCCTCGCCGGCGGCGGCCTTTTCGATCAGCTCAGGCAGGGTGCGGTAGGCATCGGGACCGGCGATGAAGTCGAGGGCGGGCGCGTCGTGCAGCAACTGCGTCTTCAGGCGTTCGGCCATGCAGCCCAGCAGGCCGACCATCAGGGCGGGACGACGGCGCTTCCAACTCTCCAACTCGCGCAAGCGGGCGCGCACACGCTGCTCCGCATTGTCGCGCACCGCACACGTGTTGATGAGGATCAAGTCGGCGTCATCCTCCTGCGTCGTCAGTTCGTACTGCGAGGCCAAAATCGACGCAACCACTTCACTGTCAGCCACATTCATCTGACATCCGTAAGTCTCTATAAAAAGTTTTTTCATCAATTTCTATCTAATGATTCATTCACTGAAAAGAATTGGCAAAAATAGCAAAAAAGGCGGGATGCAATCAATGATTTTTGTATTTTTGCAGCAAATTTTACAATAAATATATTTATGAAAAAATTTGCCATCCTTCTCGTCGCGTTTCTGTTGTGCAGTTACGCTTTCGCCCAGCGCAACGGCGCTGCCGGGACACATTATCCTTCTGACATCCAGAAGATTGCCACGTTGAAATCCAACGGCAGGATTTTGATGATGAACGAGCAGAGCCAGGTGCCTGCCGCCGAGTTCTTCGCCACCTTCCACAACCATTTCGGACTGGCCAACGCCGAAGACATGGTTTTGGCGGAGAAGAGCGAGACCAGAAACGGCATGGTCACCTATCGCTACCACCAGCAGTACATGGGCGTGCCCATCCAGGGTGCCACGATGCTGTTGCATGAGAAAGACGGCAAGGTAACCTATGCCAACGGCGTCATCATCAGCAACTTCAGCCATCCATTCACGCCATTGGTCGCGGCAAGCGACGCGGTGGAACTCTCCATCCTCGCCGACGGGGCCACCAGTTATGCCTGGCAGAACCCCACCCTGGAGCAGGACCTCAAGGAGACGATGCACGACGAGAAGGCCACCTACTACCCCACTCCGAAGCTGATGTTCTACGACGCGACCTTCAGCAACGACGCGCGCCAGTTCCGTCTGGTCTATGAGGTGAATCTTTTCTCTTTAGAGCCCTTGCGCAGCAGCATCTACTACATCGACGCCGTGACGGGCGAGATCCTGAACGTGGTGCAGAGACACCGCAACGTGAACGTGGAGGTGCAGGCGAAGACACGTTACAACGGCACGCGGACCATCGTCGTTGACTCGCTGGCGCCCAACCAGTTCGTCCTGCGCGAGACGACACGCGGCGAAGGCAACGGCATCTACACCCGAGACCTTCAGAACAACGGCTCGCTCTTCGAGGTCAACCCCGCCTATGCGGTGGATGTGGTGGAGACGGACAACTTCTTCGACACCGACTCGGTGGCCAATGCTGCCCACTTCGGCGCCGAAAACACATACGATTACTATTACAACACATTCGGCCGCAACAGCATCGACAACAACGGCATGCGGCTGATGAGTTACGTACACCTGGGACAGAATGTGGAGAACGCGGCCTGGACCAACGGCGCGATGTTCTACGGCGACGGCGTGAACGGCTACCAGTTCACCTTTCTCTCGGTCTGCGGCCATGAGATCACCCACGGCCTCACCGAGCGCACCGCCAACCTGGTTTATCAGGACGAACCCGGCGCATTGAACGAGGCCTTCAGCGACATGTTCGGCCAGATGGTGGCCTACTACGCCAGCGACACGCTGAAGTGGACCATCGGCGACGAGCTGGGCCAGGTGTTCCGCGACATGGCCAACCCGAAGGCCAACCAGAACCCTGACACCTACCACGGCACCTACTGGGTGAGCGACAACAGCGACAACGGCGGCGTGCACTCCAACAGCGGTCCCGCTAACTACTGGTTCAAGATGCTCTGCGTGGGCGGCCAGGGCGTGAACGACAACGGCTACGCCTATGACCTCGCCGGCATCGGCACCGCCAAGGCAGCCACCATCGCCTACTACACGCTGACCGAGAACCTGATGGAGACCTCCGACTACCACGACACTTACGAACTGTCGCTGCTGGTGGCCGCCGACCTGTACGGCGAGTGCTCGCCGGAGGTGTACGCCGTGGCCGAGACCTGGCAGGCCGTCGGCGTGGGCTACCGCTACTCCGACACCGTCACCTATGTCGAGAACGTGCTGACGCCCGCCACCGGCTGCGCCCTGACCGACGCCGAGCCCGTGGTCCTCGAACTCTCCTACAACTCCTGCGACCAGCCTCTCGCTGCTGGCACCGCCATCCACGTGCGCCTGATATTCGACCAGACCACCGAGATCCTCGACACCGTCGTCCTTGAACAGCAGGTCGAACCCGGCGAATTCTTCCAACTCGCCCTCAACCGCACCGTTGACGCCTCCGCCATAGGGCAGCACCGGCTGGATGTCTTCGCCAAGCCCGACTTCTCCGACAACTATGTAGATAGTCTGATGAACTACCGTTTCGAGAACCGCGTCTATCAGAACTCCGACCTCCACATCGTCGATCTGGTCTCGCCGGTCTCCTCCTGCTTCCTCACCGCCGAGACGCCCATCGTCTGCTCGGTCACTTTCGACATTTGCGACAGCATCATGGCCGGCGACTCCATCCGTCTCGGCTACAAGTTGGGAAACGGCGACACCATCATCGAATGGTTGGTGCTCCCGCAGACTGTCACCTCTGCCGACACGTTGATTTATGTCTTCGGCACTCCTGCCGACTTCACTGCCGAAGCCCGCACCACCGTGCGTATCCTGGGGCTTAATCCGGACGACGGCGACGCCTCCGACAACCAACTCTCCCGCATCGTGGTGCGCCCACGTCCGCTCAACGAACTGCCGGGCGGCCGGATCGGCTTCGACGACGGCAACATGAACTCCTACTACTTCACTGAGACCGGCGAATACTCCGACCTCAGCATCTCCACCCTCACCGGATACAACGGCGGCAAGTTGGTGAAGATCAGCGGCGGCAACGTCATGGAATACTACGATCAACTGAGTTTCCCCGATTTCGGCCAGAGTTGGTGGGATGTCAACCCTGAAATGAGTTCCCGCATCACCTTCTGCGCCGACGCCACCGACTACGCCCAGTTCGCCGTCAATTTCGACCTCAAGCAGACCTCCGGCATTGACGTTTACAACCAAATGCTGGGTGGCTACATCCCCGACGGCATCGACCTGCACCAGTCCAGCTTGATGCGCGTGCTGATCGACGGCGAGCAGGTCGGAGAGGACTACATGCCGAGCACCGGCAACAGCGACCCGTTCATCTACCAGGGCATCAATCTGGCGGCTTATACCGGCGGCCTGCACAGCATCACCTTCGAGGCCAAGTGCATCGCTGGCAACCTATTCATGTACACCCTCGACAACGTCTATCTCGACAACATCACCATCTCCGAGAGCGACAACATCACCGACTATACCGATGGCCAGTGCACCTTCACCGCCTTCCCGAACCCCACCACCGGCAACCTGAACATCCAGTTTGACACAGATTTGGAGCAGAGCGCCGAGTACGTGGTGTGCGACATGTTCGGAAAGACGTTGCTGCACGGCACGATCAACGACGCCTTCACAACGGTCAACCTGAACGGCCTTGCCAACGGCATCTACGTGCTGCAGGTGCGCAGCGGCAACCAATTGCTCGGAACGTCCAAAATCGCCAAGCAGGGCTTATGATCATCCATCAGGCAGCATACGTCCAGAGTGTCGTCGATTGGCGGAAATGCCCCGACAGCCGACTGCCCGAGTACGCCTTCATCGGAAGGTCGAACGTGGGCAAGTCGTCGCTCATCAACATGCTGACGGGCAACGGTTCGCTGGCAAAGACCTCGTCGAAACCCGGCAAGACACAGACCATCAACCACTTCCTTATCGACAACAGTTGGTATTTGGTGGACTTGCCCGGCTACGGCTATGCGGGCGTTTCAAAGACAATGCGGGAGAAATGGCGCGTGATGATCGACGAGTACCTGATGCAGCGTCCGAACCTGCAGTTGGTGTTCGTACTGGTGGATTCGCGACTGGAACCGCAGCGCAACGACTTGGATTTCATCAACCGGATGGGGGCGAAGGGTATTCCCACGGCCATCATCTTCACGAAGACCGACAAAATCTCGAATGCACAAATGCAGCGCAATGTGCAGATTTTCAAGAATAAACTGCTAGAGACCTGGGAGGAAGTGCCGCCCTGCTTCCTCTCCTCTGCCGAGAACGGACGCGGGCGCGAGCAGATTTGCGACTACATCGGAGGGCTGAACGAAACCTACGTTCCACAACAATAGCATCCGATGTCATGAAGAGTCCCACTCCACTGAAAAGATACTGGAAATGGCTGCTGTTCGGCGCCGCACTGGCCGCCTTCATCGCCATTCTGTACTATTCGAACCTGCTGCTCGGCGGCATCGCGCAGGAGGAGCGCAACAAGGTGGAACTGTGGGCCAACGCCGTGAAGCACAAGGCCGAATTGGTCAACTCCACCAACAAGTTCTTCAACGAGATCAAGCGGGAAGAGGGGAAGCGGGCCCAGCAGTTCGCGCAGGTGTTCCAGAAGCTCAATGAGGCCTCCACAAGTGCCGAATTGAACACCTATCTTTCTGAAATAGAGAATAATAGAAAAAACAACAAATTTCCGCTCATCTTGGCTTCGCAAGACGGCGACATCTCCTACACTGCCAACGAGATGCCCGACGTGGCCGCCATGCGCAAAGTGTCCGAATTAGGCGAACGCATCCACGAGTACGACTCCATCGTGCTCCACTACGACCCGAGCGACACGACCAGTTTCGTTACCATATACTATAAACAGTCGCAGGTTTATTCCGACTTGAAAGCCGCGCTCGACACGTTGCAAAGTTCTTTTTTCCAAGAGATTGTATCGAATAACGCCTCGCTGCCGGTCGTGGTCACCAACGAGGAGAAAAACCATGTGATCCTGTCGGGAAACCTGAGCGAGGAGGCGACGGAGTTGAATCTCTCCAAGTTGTTGGAACAGATGAGCAACCAGAACCAGCCCATCGAGGTAGTGCTGCCGGAGCACGGCAAGTGCTACGTCTTCTACGAGGAGTCGCCCGTGCTGCAACGGCTGCGTTATTTTCCTTACATTCAGTTCGTTATCATCCTCGTATTCGTCATCGTCGCCTACCTGATGTTCAGCATCGCGCGGCGGTCGGAGCAGAACCGCGTGTGGGTGGGCATGTCGAAGGAGACGGCGCACCAGTTGGGAACGCCCATCTCGTCGCTGATGGCATGGACGGAGATCCTGCGCGACAGCGACGTGGATCCATCGACGGTGAACGAGATCGACAAGGATGTGAAACGGCTGGACACCATCGCGCAGCGGTTCTCGAAGATCGGGTCTGTGCCCGAGTTGCACGAGGAGAACTTGGTGGAGGTGATCCAGAACTTCACCTCCTACCTGCGCACGCGCATCTCCTCGAAAGTCACAATCACCTTCGACGCAGCAAGTTACCCCCCCGTCATCCTGCCCATCAACCGGTATCTTTTCGAGTGGGTGATCGAGAACCTTTGCAAGAACGCCGTGGACGCCATGGACGGCAGCGGCAGCATCGTCATCACCATCACGGAGGAGAACAGGCACGTTCACGTGGACATCAGCGACACGGGCAAGGGAATTCCGCCGAAGATGCAGAAGGCGATCTTCAACCCGGGCTACACTTCCAAAAGCCGCGGTTGGGGGCTGGGGTTGACGCTGGCGAAGCGCATCATCAAGGAGTACCACAAGGGGAAACTGTTCGTGAAAAGTTCGGCGGTCAACAAGGGCACCACGATGCGGATCACGCTGCAACGGTAGTGCCAAAAAGAGCACTTTTTCCCGCTCTTTTTTTATAACTGTTTAATACTCAGGAATAAAAAATATCAACGTTTTTTTGTTGATAAGATTTTCGAAATCGCGTTGCTATTTCCTTAATAAAATATAATTTCGTGACCGATGCAAGTTAGCGATTGCAGATTCTCATATTGCTAATAATCACTCTCATACAAAATTCTTGAAGGAGGGAATTTCCCTTTTTTCATCCCAAAACTGATTTTAACCATTTATTAAGATACGCACAAAAGAACCATGGAACAAACATTATCTCTCTTTGACACCTGCGAAAACACGGAGCAAAAAACGCAGGAGCAGGAAGCCCAACTGATCGCACTTCGCGACCGTCAACTCTCGCAGTTGTCGGCGGAAAGTGTGGCGGCGGAACCGGCCGACGAGGTCGCGCCGGAAGTCGCGCCGGAGCAGGCGCCTTTCGTCGAGGACGAGGCGAAGACCTACGAGAAGGAGGAGATCATCGGCGACGTGACCGAGTACTTCCATGGTGACGCGCTGGCCGCCAGCGTATGGGTGGACAAATACGCGATGAAGAACCGCGAGGGCAAGTTGGTGGAGCGCACGCCCGACGACATGCACCGCCGTCTCGCGCGCGAGTTTGCCCGCATCGAGAAGAGATACCCCAACCCGATGAGCGAAGATGAGATCTTCCATCTGCTCAAGGACTTCCGCTACGTGATCCCGCAGGGCAGTCCCATGGCCGGCATCGGCAACAACTACCAGGTGGTGTCTCTCTCCAACTGCTTCGTCATCGGCAACGGCGAGAACGCCGACTCTTACGGCGGCATCATGCAGATGGACGAGGAGCAGGTGCAGTTGATGAAGCGGCGCGGCGGCGTCGGCCACGACCTGTCGGCCCTCCGTCCCGCCGGCAGCAACGTGCAGAACTGCGCTCTCACCTCCACCGGCATCGTACCCTTCATGGAGCGCTACTCCAACTCCACCCGCGAGGTGGCGCAGGACGGCCGCCGCGGCGCCCTCATGCTCACCGTCTCCATCAAGCACCCCGACGCCGAGAAGTTCATCGACGCCAAGATGACCGAGGGGCGCATCACCGGCGCCAACGTATCCGTGCGCATCGACGACGAGTTCATGCAGTGTGTCAACAACGGCACACCCTACACCCAGCAATACCCGATCCACTCCGACCACCCGACCTACGTGCAACAGGTCGATGCGGGCAAGTTGTGGGCCAAGATCATCTACAACGCCTGGAAGTCCGCCGAACCCGGCGTGCTCTTCTGGGACACCATCCACCGCGAAGCCGTGCCCGACTGCTACGCCGACGAGGGCTTCCTCACCGAATCGACCAACCCGTGCGGAGAGATCCCGCTCTGTCCCTACGACAGCTGCCGTTTGATAGCCATTAACCTGTTCAGCTACGTGAAAGACCCCTTCACCGCGAAGGCATCCTTCAACATGCCCCTCTTCAAACAGCACGTCGCCAGCGCCCAGCGCCTCATGGACGACCTCGTTGACCTCGAGATCGAGAAGGTTGACGCCATCCTCCGCAAGATCGACAAGGACCCGGAGCCCGAGGCGGTGAAGCGCGTCGAGCGCGACCTTTGGCGGAAGATCAAGTCACAGTCGCAGAAAGGCCGTCGCACTGGACTGGGCACCACCGCCGAAGGCGACATGCTCGCCGCCCTCGGCATCCGCTACGGCACCGACCACAGCAACGCCTTCTCCACCGAAGTGCACAAGCAACTGGCCCTCGCCGCCTACCGTTCCTCCGTCACCATGGCCAAGGAACGCGGCGCCTTCCCCGTCTATAGCAGCGTCAAGGAGGGGCACAACCCCTTCATCAACCGCATCAAGAAGGCCGACGAGAAGTTGTACGACGACATGGTGCGCTACGGCCGCCGCAACATCGCCCTGCTCACCATCGCCCCCACCGGCAGCGTGAGCATCTGCACGCAGACCACCTCCGGCATCGAACCCGCCTTCAACGTGGTCTATAAACGGCGCCGCAAGATCAACCCCAACGACCTCAACATGAACCGTCCGACCGTCAAGGACGTCAACGGCGACCTCTTCGAGGAGTACCTCGTCTTCCACAAGAAGTTCCTGATGTGGGCCGAGGCCAACGGATACGACACCAGCACCTTCGAGACCATGAGCGAGGCCGAGATCAACGAGATCGTAGCCAAGTCGCCCTACTACAAGGCCATGGCCAACGACACCGACTACCTCAAGAAGGTGGAGATGCAGGGGATGATCCAGAAGTGGGTTGACCACTCCATCTCAGTGACCATCAACCTGCCGAAGGACACGACGCAGGAGGTGGTGGACTCGCTCTACCGCAAGGCGTGGGAGTGCGGCTGCAAGGGCATGACGGTCTATCGCGACGGTTCGCGCGACGGCGTGCTCAACAACATCAGCGAGAAGCCGAAGGCCCCCGAGAAGCCGGCGCCGACCAACTTCAAGCGCCCGAAGGAGCTGCACGCCGAAGTGATCCGCTTCCGCAACAACAACGAGTCGTGGGTCGCCTTCGTCGGCCTGCGCGAGGACGGCAGCCCCTATGAGATCTTCACCGGCAAGTGCGACGAGGACCGGCTGCCCCTGCCCAAGAGCATCACCCACGGCATCATCATCAAGCAACGCCACCCCGACGGCACCAAGTCGTACGACTTCCAATACGCCGACGCCGACGGGTACTCTGTGACCATCGGCGGGCTGAGCCGCTGCTTCAACCCCGAGTTCTGGAACTATGCCAAGATGATCTCCGCGATGCTGCGCCACGGCCTGCCCATCGAGAACATCTGCAACATCATCGGCGGGCTCAATTTCCGCGAAGACAGCATCAACTCATGGAAGAACGGCATCATGCGCGCCCTCAAGAAGTTCATCAAGGACGGCACCAAGGCCCACGGCGTCACCTGCCCCAAATGCGGCGAGCAGAACACCATGGAGTTCAAGGAGGGTTGCCTGGTCTGCTCCAGTTGCGGCTACTCCAAGTGCGGCGGCTGATCCCCCAACCGCTTGCAGCCCGAGTATAGGTTGTGGATTGCAACCCATGCTCTTATAAACACGAATGAATGAACATTACGCGAATGTTGTTTCCGCCATTCGGAGATGTTTTGCGACGTCTTCTACCGGCGGGTGGTTTGCCACGCGATTTCGCAGCGATGACGGAAGAGCGTGCGCCAGGGATGGAAACGGGCACGGAACGCGCGCGGTTTTGTCACGGCGGTTGGGCGGAAAGAGCGACCAGCGGAAGCTACTTTCCGTCCTAACGCCGTAGAAACCGCGAAGTGGAGTAAAGTGGACAGCCCGGCCGGCGGGAGTGGGCGGGCACCACAGACGAGCCGTCGCAACACCTGTAAGCTCCAAGGGGATGGCCCGCCGGGGCGCCCGTATTGTTATTGAACTTATACTTGAATGGACAAATGAGGTGTCGCATTTTGCAACGTGTCTCATCCTCGAAAAACATGAAATGATTTTGTAAAAAAATTGGTAAAAAAAGCGTACTTTTGCCGCCTAATCAAAACATCCAATGAGAGAATCCAAAATCCAAAGCGTCATCGTCATCACGCTCATATACATTGCCTCCTTTTTCGTGGGTTGGGGCGTTTTCAAGGGATTGCAGTCCAGCAGAATGGACGTGCTGTGGCTCTGGCTGTGGGCCGACGTGGCCGCCACCCTGTTCGTGTGGGCCTTCGGGTTAGTATTCAAGAACGTGTCGGTCTATGACCCCTATTGGAGCGTCGCCCCGCCCGTGATGCTGACCGTCTGGGCCTGCATGACAGGTGCCTGCAGTTCAGCCACTTGCCTGCTGCTTATCGCCGTCTGGGTATGGGGCATCCGACTCACCGGCAACTGGCTCTACACCTTCAGGAACCTCACCGCAGAAGACTGGCGCTACTCCAAATACCGCGCTTCACAAAAGCCCATCGTCTTCCAAGCCATCAACCTGTTCGGACTGAACCTGATGCCCACTTTCGTCGTCTTCTTGGCGATGATCCCGGGCTTCAAGCTGATTGCGTTAGGAGCAAATGCCAACATCCTGACAGTCATCGGTTTGCTCGTATGTATCGGCAGTGCAACCCTACAGTTGATCGCCGACCATCAGATACACCGTTACATCCGCGAGAAGCGGGGGCGGGTGTGCAACGTCGGCTTGTGGAAGCACGGGCGGCATCCCAACTACCTGGGAGAGATCACGATGTGGTGGGGCGTCTTTCTGATGTTCTTGTCGGTCGCACCCGCGCCCTCATCCGACTGGGTCTGGGGCGTCGGCGCCATGTGCATCACGCTGCTCTTCTGCTGCATCAGCATCCCCTTGATGGAAGGCCGGCAGCTGCGCAATAAACCGGAATACGCTGAGTACAAGAAAAATACGCGGATATTCATCTAGCACCCGCAGGGGTACTCCACGCGGGTGAGGAAGAGTGCGTGGGCAGGCACCGAGTCGCCTGCGGCGCAACGGTCGTGCCGCTCCACCACCGACTGGAACTCCTCCAACGACAGCTGTCCCTTTCCCACCTGCAACAGCGTGCCGACGATCGCCCGCACCATGTTGCGGAGGAACCGGTCCGCGGTAATCGTGAAGACCAGCAGGCCGTCCTCCATCCGCCACGCGGCGGCGCTCACCCGACACCTGTTGGTGCGCGTCTGCGTGTGCAGTTTCGAGAAACTCGTGAAATCATCCACCTCCAGCAACAGCGCCGCCGCGGCATTCATCTGTTCCACATCCAACTTCTTGAACATCCGGTAACTGTATGGGTAGCGGAAACAGTCCTTGTCGATCGCCACATAATACTTATAGGTACGCGCCGTCGCACTGAAACGCGCGTGCAGGTCAGGGGCGACCGGAAAAGTCCGGTAGATCACGATCTCCTTGGGGAGAAAACTGTTGAGTTTGTTGGTAAGACGCTCGCAGTCAACAGGTTGTTCCACATCAAAATGGGCGAAGAACTGACTGGCATGGACGCCGGTGTCGGTGCGGCCGCAGCCGGTCACTGCCACCTCTTCGCGTAACAGCAACGTGAGGGCATGCTCCAACACGGCCTGCACCGTCGGCTCACCCGGCTGCACCTGCCATCCGCAAAAAGCGGACCCGTTGTAAGCAAGTTTCATGAAATATCTCATTTTCAATTATTTATGGAACAATAACCGCCCGCTGCAACTCACCCAATTTTCGATACATCTCATTCAACTGCACTAACCGTTCCATGATTTCACGCTCCTCCTTTTCCGTGTGTTTCTCTTCCAACTCCTTGGTCAACAGTTTCTTCTGTTTTTCTATCAAACGGAGTTTATACAGGTTGATACATCCCGTCAACGCCTGATTGAGGTTCTCGATGTCGGTGTCGGGTTTGCGTGTATCCACGTCGAAACGCTTCAACCATGCTTCGCTGAACGGCGGTTCCTCCTCCGACAGGATAGGGATGGCCAACTCTTGAATCTCCGAGTCCTCATGGTGGGCGAAGGCCTGCAACAACTCCTCCTGCGTTGGCTTCTCTTGCGCCAACCGTGCATATTCTTTATAAAAACGCTGATAGAGTGGATTTTCAAACAGAATTTCATCTTGTGAAAACTCGTTGAAAACATACTGGTCGATGCGGACGGACTTCACCTTGCGGGTGCCGTTTTCCGCTTCCGTCTCGACATTCGTCTCCAGCATCCCGTACTTGAGGAGCAAGCGGACCACGTCCAACTCCACGTTTTGGATGGGATCGACCGTGGGACTCTGGGGGTGGGGCACCTCCACGACGGGGGACAAGTTCGGCAGCGTCTGCGGCTGGGGCTGCTCGGGGTGCGGGAGATCGGCCGGGCGGGTGTTGATCCTTTTCCAGACGGCCTGCCGCAAACTGACATTCACCGACTCCTCACTCAGGTGGAGCAGTTCGGCGCACTCCTTGACGTAGAAGGCGCGTTCGATCTCGTCGCGCACCTCAGCGATGGTGGCGATGATGTCCTTCACTGCCTCCGCGCGTTTCAGCGGGTCGTCGCCCGCATCCTGCATCAGCACATCGACCTTGAATTGGATGACGCTGACGGCGTTCTGGGTGAGGTAGTCGTACAACTCCGAGTCGCGGTGCCCTTTGGCGAACGAGTCGGGGTCCTCACCGTCGGGCAGCAGCACGGCCTTCACGTGCAAGCCCGCCGCCACCAGCATGTTGATGCCGCGCAACGAGGCCTTGATGCCGGCACGGTCGCCGTCGTACAGCACGGTGATATTGTCGGTCTGTGACTTCACCAGCTTGATCTGCCCTTCGGTAAGGGCCGTACCCGAAGAGGCGACCACATTCTCGACGCCGGCTTCCGACATCGAGATCACATCCGTGTATCCCTCCACGAGATAGACATTGTTTTGGGTGCGCATGGCACGCTTGGCCTGATAAAAGCCATAGAGTACATCGCTCTTGTGGTAGATGGGATTTTCGGGCGAATTGTAGTATTTCGGGCCTTTGACATCGCTGCTCATCACGCGCCCGCCGAAGCCGATGGTACTTCCTATGGTGTTGAGAATCGGGAAGATGACACGTCCTTTATAAAAATCGAACAAGCGTCCGGTCTTCTCCGATCGCCGGCACAATCCCAAAGTGATGAGATATTCGGGATTATAGCCGTCGTTGGTGGCTTGGGTTGAAAAGGTCTCCCATGAGTCGGGGCAGTAACCCAGTTTGAACTTCTTGATGGTCTCGGGTCGGAAGCCGCGCTTGTCGCGCAGGTAGGTCATGCCGATGTTCTGCCCCTCTTCCGTATTGAAGAGTTGGTCGATGAAGAACTTCTCGGCATACTCGTTCACCTTGAGCAGCGCCTCGCGCTCGCTCTTGGCGGCCTCTTGCTCCGGCGTCAACTCGCGCTTCTCCTCTTCAACCTCAATGTGGTATTTCTCAGCCAGATAGCGCAACGCCTCCGTGTAGCTCATCTGCTGGTTCTCGCGCAAGAACTTGATAGCGTCACCGCTGGCACCGCACACGAAACAGTGGTAGATGCCCAAGCGCGGGGTGACGTGCAATGACGGATCATGGTCGTTGTGGAAAGGGCACATGCCCTTGTAGCTGGCGCCCGACTTCTTCAACTGCACGAAGTCGCCCACCACTTCCTCGATGCGGGCAGCCAACTTGATCTCATCAATGCACTTCTGGGTGATCATTACCGTTCGCTGATTTTGTATTTCCGGAAGATCTTCTTGTCGTGGATGGCCTTGCATGCCTCCTGGAAGGTCCTGTCATCGCGAAGAATGTACTGATAGCCATCGCCATAGCCGTACAGGTTGCGGGCCAACTCAAACAGCATGTAGGTCTTGATGAGTTGCGGCGCCTTGTCGGAATTGCGCTCTTTCACGCTCTTGTCGTAGGCCTCCTGCACATACTCCTTCAACATCTTGTCGAACTGCTGGAAATCCTGCAAATCACTGGTATTTTTATAGATAGAATCGAGTTCCGCGCGTTTCTCCTTGGCGAATTTCTCAATATAGGAGGCGAAATAGAGTTTGGCGCTATCCACCACGCCCTCTTTGGCGGCGTAAGCCACGAGGTCGTTGTACATCTTGTCGCTGATGGTGAAGTTCTGCTGGAAATCGGAGAAAGTGGGATACTGCTTCTTCAGCGCCTCACGCTGGCTGCCGAGGTAGTCCATGACAAAAGTGCTGACGACACCCTTGCGGACGAGGTCGTTATAGAAATAGGCGTAGTTGGTAGTGTCGAGGGGGACGAAGATGTCGGGCATGATGCCGCCGCCGCCATAGACTTTCTTTCCGGCCGGGGTCTTGAACTTGAGGGAGTCGGGAAATTCGATGTTGTCGGCGGAGAAGAGTTCGCCATGGGCATAGCGGTTGGCGATGTCCTTGGCGTAGTCGTCGCGGTCTTCGTAGGGTTTCTGGATGCAGCGTCCGGTGGGGGTGTAATAGTGGGAGATGGTGACGCGCACTTCGGCCCCGCTAGGAAGGTCCACCGGCTTCTGCACCAGTCCTTTACCGAAAGTGCGGCGGCCCATGATAAGCCCGCGGTCCCAATCCTGGATGGCGCCCGCGGTGATCTCGCTGGCGGAGGCGGAGTTCTCGTCCACCAGCACGATGAGCCGTCCCTGACGGAAAAGTCCGGGGCCGCTGGAACGCAGTGTTTCGCCGGTCTTGCGGAAGTTGTCGGTATAGACCACCATCTTGCCCGATTCGATGAACTGGCTGGCGATCTGCACCGCCGTGTTGAGGTAGCCGCCACCGTTGCCGCGCAGGTCGAAGATCAGGTCTTCCATCCCCTGGCTTTTCAACTTCTGGAAGGCCTTCTCGAACTCGGCCAGACTGGTCTGGGCGAAACGGTCGAGTTTGATGTAGCCGGTGGTCTCATCCACCATGAAGGCGACGTTGATGCTGTACATGGGGATCTTCCCGCGGGTGACGGTGAAGGTCATCGGGGTCTTGTTGCGACCGCGGATCACGGTGAGCACCACCTTGGTGCCCTTCTTGCCACGCAAGTGATCGCGCACCCACGTGTTGGTGATCTCCTTGCCGCACGCCGTCAGGTCATCCACCTTCACGATCTTGTCGCCCGGCAGGATGCCCACCTTCTCCGATGGTCCGTCGATGATGACCTCCACCACGTTGATGGTATCCTTCACGATCTGGAAGGTGACGCCGATGCCGTCGAAGGAGCCCTGCAGCGGCTCACGCGAGGCCGCCACGTCCTTGGCCGTCGTGTAGATGGAGTGCGGGTCGAGTGTGCTGATCATCTCCTTCACGCCGACTTCTGCTATGTCGTTGAAATTCAACGTGTCCACATAGATCCGATCCAGCAGGTTCAGGAAATAATCGACGGTCCGCTTGCCCGATTCATAAGTGGTGTTGGCCGGTTTCGACTGCCCCATCACCGAAAGCGAGGAGAGCAGGAACAGTGCTGAGCACAGTAAGAGATTGATCTTTTTCATTTTATGAAAGATATTTGAAAAGAAACGCTGTTTTTTCGTTTCTATTTTTGAAAAGGCAAAAATACTCATTTTTCCGTAAAAAAACGGAGTCGAGTCTCATCTTAAAAAAAGAAAAAAAACAGCAGTCTGTAAGCCGGGTTCTGTCGAGTTCCGTCATCTATCTAGGCCGGCCGTCGCCGGACGGCTCCATCAACCTACCCTCCGAGTCGGGCGAGCCACCCTCAAGCCTCGGTTTATTTGGTTTTTCAACCCGTGGGGTTTGCCATCGCCGGCATCACTGCGCGACGTCGTGAGCTCTTACCTCGCGTTTTCACCCTTACCTGCAAGCAGGCGGTATATTTTCTGCGGCACTTTCCGTGACCCCTTCCGAGGCCCCTTCCTGTTAGGAAGCACGGTGCTCTGCGTTGCCCGGACTTTCCTCTCCCCCTCGCGGGGCAGCGACGGAACAACTGCTGTTTTTCATATTATCTCGATATTCAATGTTCATAAAAAAAGTTAATGCGTGAAAACGTACTGCACGATATTGGCACCCATCTTCAACGCCTTTTGGTGCGTGGCCTCCGAGTCGTGGTGCACGCTGGTGTCCTCCCAGCCGTCGCCCAAGTCGCACTCGTAAGTGAACAGGCACACCAACCGGCCTTCCCACACCAAGCCGAACGCCTGCGGCGGCTTGCCATCATGCTCGTGGATCTTCGGCAGCCCATTCGGGAAGGGATATTTCTGGTGGAAAATCGGATGGCTGTACGGAAGTTCCACGAAATCCAACTCGGGGAAAACGATCTTCATCTGCGTGCGGATGAAGTTGTTGAGACCATAGTTGTCGTCGATGTGCAGGAACCCGCCCGACAACAGGTAGTTGCGCAGGTTCTGGGCCTCCTCCGCCGAAAAGACCACGTTGCCGTGGCCCGTCATGTGGATGAAGGGATATTGGAAGATGTCGGTGCTGCCCACCTCCACCGTCACGGGCTTCGGGTCGAGCGACATCGACAGGTTCTGGTTGCAGAAGGCGATCAGGTTGGGCAACGACGTCGGGTTGGCATACCAGTCGCCGCCACCGCGGTACTTCAACAGCGCAATTTGCTGCCCGAAGAGCGTGCCCCCCAGAAGCACCAGCCCCAACATCACCGATAATGTCTTGTTTTTCATTCTCATTTTCCTTTGACTGATAGATAGTTGCAGCCTTTAGTAGCCGCCGCCCCACTTGCGCATGAACCACTCCACACCCAACAACAGGACGATGGCCAACAGGTAGATCCAACTGTCGAGCAGCGGGTTGTACTTTTTATGATAGGTGACCACCGGACGGATGTTTTCGTTGTCGCGGATGGCCTTTTCCACTTGAGAAAGTTGACTCACAGAGAAATAGCGTCCGTTGGTGCGATTGGCGATGGTGCGCATCAGGTCGTGGTTGGCGACAAGGTTCATGCTTTCGAGCAGGATCTCCTGAACGCTGAAATGCCCTGACTTGGTGTAGGTGGCGGATCCCTCGGTGGCGGTGGCCGTCCAGGTGTAGTCACCCACGGGCAACTTGCCGAGGTTGAGTGAGTAGGCGTTGTTCTGTTTCGAGAACTGCGACGCGAACTCCTTGCCTTCGCTGTCGGTGAGTACGAATCGCACGTCGGGGGTGTTCACCAGCTCCTGGCTCTCGTTATAGACCTCCGCGCTGATCTCCACGGGCGAGTTCTCGCTATAGAGTTCGGCGGCGTGTACCCGGAAATGCCCCTGGTCGCCCTTCACCGACAGGTAGAGCGCCATCTTATTGACGATTTCATCAAAGGCCTCGAAGTTCTGGGCTTTCAGGTAGTTCTGCATCCGCCAACGCCATAGGTCGGTGCCGGCCACCACGCCCACACGCGCCGTCGGTCCCTGGTAGAAGGTGATGAGCGGGTAGTTGCTCACCACATTGTTGATTTTCTGGTACATGAAGACGCTGGTGCTCACCGCCGGCTGGTAGTTGGCGAAGAACGTCGTCAGCGGCGGGTAACTCTTCAGCATCTGCCGCGCCTCCTCCGAGAAGGTGAACGACAGGAAACTCTCGTTTACGCTGGGCATTGCCTCGTTGTACATCGTGCGACCACCCTGACTGATATTCTGGATGGAAAGCCCCGTGTTCATCTGGTTGAGTGTGCTCAAATCGGTCTGACTGCCAACGACATACAATGTAGAAATCTTCGCCTGATTGATTCTGTTGAGCAGGTTGCCGGCGGCGCGGGTCTTCGACGGCAGTTGGTGCAACACGAACAGCGAATAGTCGTTCACATTGCCGTTAAACTCTTCTGCCTGAAACACTTCCACATCGTATTTGTCGGAAGTCTCCAATGCCGAGCGGATGGCCGCCACATCGGGATGCGGTGCATGATAGACGATAGCGATCTTCTCACGCTGGTCGATTACCTCGATGAAGAAAGAAGTCGCGTTGTTCTTGTAAGTGATCTCCCCCTCCAGTTCGGTCAACTCCGCCCGATACTTGCGCATTCCCTTCTTTTTCGCCTCCACCGTGAACTTCACCGTCTCGAAATGCTGGTTGCCCCGAATATCGACAGGTTTGGTATAGATCTCTTCATCTCCTTCATACACAGTGAGTTTTGCCTTCTTTCCAGCCAAATGCGTCGCCGAAATCTTGATCTCCACAGGCGAGTAGTTGCCCACGTAGGTCTGGCGGTTGTGGAGCACGTCGGCAATCAGCAGGTCAGTCTGCACCGTGGTGTCACCCGTCCCCACCGCATACACCGGAAACTTCACCTTCTCGGCGGCATACTGCGGGTTGTTGCCCGTATTGAAGATTCCGTCCGACACCAGCAGCATCGCGCCGACGTTGTGGTTGGCGTATAAGTTGCTGATTTCCTCAAAGATAGACGACAGGTTGGTAGTCTTCGCATCGAAAGACAACCGCTCCACCTGCCCCTTGTCCTGCAACTCGTTCTTCTCCCCGATCAGGTAGGTCTTCACCTCATACTGGTCGCCGAAGTTATTGATGATCTTGTTGATATCCTGTTGTAAACTCTTTCGGTAATAGTTGGAGTCTGACGTGGATACCATCGACTCGGAGTTGTCGATGGCGACGACGAGCATGGGCTTGTCCACCTCCTTGACGCTGTGTTTGAGCATCGGGGTGAGCAGCAGGAAGGCGATGAGCGACACGGACAAGCCGCGAAGGACGGCCATCACCCATTGGGCACGCCTGTCGTAGTCGGTCTCATGGTTACGGAAATATAGAAAGAAGGCATACGCCACGCCCAAAAGGACGCAGACGGGGATGAACCAAAGTGATGTTTCCGTAAGAATCGACATGGTTGTATTTTGGGCTGCAAAAATACGATTTTATTAGGAAACAGCGGTCACTTTTTACGACATCCGCCGACGATGGATGTCGGAAGAGTCCCACGACTGATGCAACAGTTCGTTATGAATGGTTTGTATGATGGGCACGAAACCGTGCAACTCATTATCAACAAACCACTTGATGGCATCGTCATCGCGGCGGCAGGCGGCGGCGAACTTGGAAAGGAAATCGCAATGGTATTTCTCCAACCAGGCGATGGCCTCGTCCTCGTCGTCGATGGCGTCGCTGAGAATGGCGAACTCCGGATAGCCGTTGTCCATCAGCCACTTGAGAGCATCGACATCGGACAAGATGGCCCGACTCAGCGCCGCCAACTCCGGGAATCCGTTATGCAAAAGGAAGTCCGTGAATCGACGGTCGCCCTTCAAACTCTCGTTCCAAGCGAGCAGGATTTTGGCATCATAGTCTAACAAAGAGTGCATATCTGTATAGTTAATTGTTTTTCAAGTCCTCGATGTCGATCCAATGGATGACGAAGCCGTCGCGTTCCATCTTGCGGAACCAGGTCATCTGGCGTTTGGAGAACTGGTGAATGGCAGTGTTGAGTTTCGCGAACATCTCCTCGCGGGTGATCTCGCCGAGGAGATACATCGTAACGAACTTGTATTCAAGTCCATACTTCAGCAGTTGGCGGGTGCTGACTCCCTTTTTCACAAGGGCATCCACCTCTTCGATCATGCCTTCGTCGAGACGTTGGCGCAGGCGCGCGGTGATGCGCTCGCGGATGCCATCGCGGTCGCCACACAGCCCGATGATGACCGACGGCACCTCGTGGACGAGTTCTTTCCACTCGGGATGGGTGGCATAGTAACTCTCGATCTCCACGGCCTTGAGCAGTCGCTCTCGCTCGCAAGTGTCTGTATGATTGTGCAATGGCCGGAACGACCGCAACATCTCAGTCAGTTCCTCGTCGCTTTTGGACTGCAAATCCACCCACAGCCGCTCGTCGCGCTCGATGGGCGACAGTCGGTAGCCGCCGAGCAGCGCGGCCACATACATGCCGCTGCCGCCGCAGATGAGCACTTCCCTGCCCCGTCCGCGGATCTCGTCGATGACCTGATAGGCCGCGCGCTGGTACTGCGCCACATTGTACTCCTCACCAGGTTCCGCCACATCAATCAGATGATATGGAATCTGCTGGCCATCAATGACATAGTCCGACAAATCCTTCCCCGTTCCGATGTCCATGCCACGATAGACCTGCCGAGAGTCGGCACTGACGATCTCCGCGTTGAAATCGCGGGCAAGACGCACCGCCAGTCGTGTCTTGCCCGTCGCCGTCGGCCCGAGTACGGTGATGGCATGTCCGGCAGGCCGCGAACGCACCAAGTCGCAAACATCGGAATAGGATCTCAACTTCATGATCAGTAACTGAATTGGCTACCGCCGACGAACTCGCGCAGGATGGATGTCCCGGGGATCTTTTCCGGCGGAATGGTCTTGAAATAGGAAAGGAACTTCAGCAGACGGCAGGCCTCGGCATATTCGGGAACCGTTTCGGGCACCTCACGTAACACAGGAACCGCATACTGCTTCAGGATGCCCAATTCGAAAATCAACGCGCTGTTCACCATCACGTCGGCATTCTCTTGATACGGGAAGATGTTTTTCGCCTCCCCGTTGCGCACGCTCTGCCAACGGCGCAGCGTGTCCAATGCCGAATAACCGCGATACTTGTGATCACGTACAATCCTTCGTATCAGTCGGTTATCGGTTGTGGGGATGGGATTCTGCGAATCAATGGAGATACAGGTGAGCGCCGACACGAAGATCTTGTACTTCACCTCGTCGGGAATGGAGGCGGTGAGTTTGGGGTTGAGACAGTGGATACCTTCGATGATGAGGATGGAATCATCCTGCATCTGCACCTTCTTGTCGCCCCACACCTTCTTTCCCTGCGTGAAATCGAAGGTCGGCAGCGGCACTTCCTTGCCCTCCATCAACTGCTGGAGGGTCTGGTTGAAGAGCGGCAGGTCGATGGCTTCGATGGTCTCGAAGTCATACTCGCCGTTCTTGTCGCGCGGGGTCTGCTCGCGCTCCAAGAAGAAGTCATCGACGGAGACCTGCACCGGCCGGTAGCCCTGCAGGGCCAACTGCACCGAGATGCGCTTGCAGGTGGTGGTCTTGCCGGAACTCGACGGCCCGCTGATCATCACCATCTTCACCCCGCCGCGGTCGTGTATCTCCTTGGCAATCTCCGCAAAACGGTTCTCCTGCGCCGCCTCGGCGATGCGGATCACGTCGGCGATCTCGCCCGACACCGTCTTCACATTCAGGTCCATCACGTACGGCACGCCCATGCGCATCGCCACATCGCGGTAGAGTTTATAGACCGCGAACAACTTGGGATTGTAGTGCGTGGCACTCAGCGTCTCCGGCCGTTTCGGCATCGGCATCTTTAACAACAAACCATCTTCGTATTTTTCAATGTCAAACAAGGTCAGATATCCTGTCGAAGGCAATAAAAAACCATAATAGTAGTTGATCTTGTCATCCAAGGCGTAAATGCTGGTATATAGACGTTTACGATACTGGAAAAGCCGTGCCTTCTCGTCCATTCCGTGGCGGGCGTACTCTTCCAACGCCTGCGGGGTCTGCAGTTCGATGCGTTTGAACGGCACATTGCGTTCCACCAACGTCTGCATTCCCGCCTTGATGCGGGCAACCAGAGAATCGGTGATTTCTTCATTATAACCACTTAATCTACAATATTTTCCACCAGAAATAGAGTGCAGGATGCGCAACTGAACGTTGGGCAACATATCACTCACCACCTTGAACAACACGAAGCAAAGCGACCGACGGTACATGTCCGCACCATACGGCGAGGTGATGTCGAAAAAGAGCACCTGACAGGGCTTGTGGATGCGATAGGTGTAGTCGCGCACCTTGTTGTTCACCAATGCGCCCAGAATAGGGTATTTCAACTTAACCCCTTCTTTCTGAGCGATTTCTGATATCGGCGTCCCATGCGGGTACTCCGTTTCATGCTGGGTGTTGAGGCATTGTACTTTGATCATTTCAGAAGATGTTATCTATATGATGAATGAAATGGTTGAGAAAAGATTAAATGTAGAGCAAGAAAATGGCAGGTTGCTTGTGCAAGTCAATGGTGGTCTTGCGCCACTGTGCAATGGTTTTGGTGGCGATCATCTCGTTTTCGCAAGTGATGTTGGCTGCCACGCAAAGTCGCATATTGGGGGCGCAAATTTTCATTATTGAATTGAAAACATGGTTGTTACGATATGGCGTTTCAATAAAGATCTGGGTTTGACGGAACTGCACGGCATGACTTTCGAGTTGCTTGAGTTTGCGCTCGCGGTCTGGCTGTTCGGCGGGCAGATAGCCGTGGAAAGCGAAACATTGTCCGTTGAAGCCGGAGGCCATCAGAGCCAGCAAGATGGAGGAAGGGCCGACCAACGGCACCACCTGGATGCCTAATCGGTGCGCTTCCGCCACCACCTGATGGCCGGGGTCGGCCACGCAAGGCACGCCCGCTTCCGACAGCAGCCCCACGTTCTTCCCGTCCAAACAGGGCTGCAAGAACTCCTTGAGATTCAATTCTTTGGCATGTTTATCCATGTGGAAGAAGGTCAGCTCGTCGATGGGTTTCTGGATGCCCAACTTTTTCAGAAAACGACGTTCCGTGCGGACATCTTCCACAATATAATAGTCTATTTCATTGATGATCTGACTGTTAAAAACAGGAAACACGCGATCAAAGTCGCTTTCACCGAGGGGTGATGGAATCAGGTAAAGGGCCATGTGATCAGTTTTTTTAATATGCTAACATGCGGGATGTGAAAGTGTTCAATGGAAGATCAAAAGTTGAGTAAAATGCCGGCGACACCGACGAGGAGACCGAAGACGAGGTTGACGGCTTTCATCATGAAGAAACTTTTGCGGGAGTAAGCAAGCAGGGGGAGGGCGCCGTGGCCGTCTTGTACGATGGAACTGGCCAACAAGATGCTGAAAGGCAGCAAGCCGCTGGCGTAGAGATAAATCCAGATGAATTGCGGTTGTGATTCGGGAATGATGCCCAAGCCGAGGGCGACGAAAAGCAGTGCCCAAGTTACCCAGCGGTGCCCTTGGAGGACGGCGGCGACGTCGAAGAAGTGCCAGAGGACAGCCAGCGCCGCCAGCACGCCGAAGGTCCAGAGCAGCACGGAGAGGAAGTGACGTTTGATGACGTGTTCCCAAAGGTGCTCCTGTAGGAAATGTTCGGAGGAGAAGGCGACAACGACGAGGGTGAGCAGGGCGAGGATGCCGAAGACGATGTTCTCGCCGTGGCCGATGGGGGCGGCGCCGCCGTGTTCGTGGGCGAAGGCGCCGGTACAGAGCACGACCAGATAGATCGCCAACCCGAACAGCAGGATGGCGCGGGCGAAAGAGATCTGCTTGATGTTGCCGAAGGAGAGTTGCACCTTGCCATGGTTGTGAGCATGGGCTTCGTGGAGTTCGAGGGTGTGTTCGTCGGGGGTGTAGAAGGGGCGATTGCGGAAGATGAGGTGGGTAAGCGCGCCGGCGGCGAGGGCGGCGACGAGGAGCGACAGCAGCAGTTTGGGCGTCGTGGCGGGACTGAGGGCGAAGAGCAGAAAGGCGGAGTCGCCGAAGGTGCTGACCATGCCGGCCACGAGGGCGCCGAAGGAGAGCAGGCGGTGCGAGTAGAGCGACACGACGGTGAAGCCGCCCACACAGCCGGGGATCAGACCGAGCAGGGAGGCGACGACGACCTGCAACATCGGGCGGCGTTGCAGACGCCCCAGCAGGTGCCCCGACGAAGCGACGTTGAGGAATTCCACCAACAGCATCATCACCATGACCAGACAAGTGATGGTGAGGGTTTCTGCAAGAAGATCCAACAGCGTGTGTATCAATTCCATAGGTTGCAATCAGGTTCTTTTGGCGTAACTCTTTTCAAAGTCGGTACGACCGAGCAGGGAGCGCCCGAGGGTGAGTTCGTCGGAGTACTCGAGTTCCTCGCCGATGCCGATGCCGCGGGCGATGGTGGTGATGGCGGGCACTTTGCCCTGGATGTTGCGGTAGATATAGAAGTTGGTGGTGTCGCCATCGACGGTGGCGGGCAGGGCGAGGATCACCTCGGTGATGTCGCCGGCGTTGACGCGCTGGAAGAGACTGTCGAGGTTGAGTTGCTGCGGCCCGACGCCGTCCATGGGGGCGATGACACCGCCAAGTACGTGATATACACCGCGGTACTGGTTGGTATTCTCGATGGCGACCACGTCGCGGATGTCGCGGACCACGCACACCACATGCGGGTCGCGCTTGGGGTTGCCGCAGATGTCGCACACTTCGCTTTCGGAAAGGTTATGGCACACCTTGCAGTAGCACACCTTTTCCTTAAGGGCGACGATGGCGTCGGCGAGGGTGTTCACCTCCGGCGGGGCCATCTTCAGAATATGGAGGGCAAGCCGCAAGGCAGTACGCTTGCCGATCCCTGGCAGTTTCGAGATCTCGGCTACGGCGTCGTCCAACGGTTTTGAGAATCCTGTTTCCATGCGATGGGTAAAATAGTGGGCTATTCGTCGTCGCCGCGGGCGGCGGCACGGCGCTGGTCTTTCTCTTTGATGCTGTCACGCTTGTCGAACATCTTCTTGCCGCGCGCCAAGGCGATGTCGAGTTTGGCATAGCCGTTCTCGTTGATCCAGAGGCGAGTGGGGATGATGGTGGTGCCGCGGTCGTTGAGTTTGGAGGCGAGTTTCTTCAACTCCTTGCGGTTGAGCAACAACTTGCGGTCGCGTTTGGGGTCGTGGTTGTTGTAACTGCCTTCGGCGTACTCGCTGATGTGGATGTTGTGCGCCCACAATTCGCCGTTGATGAAGGAGCAGTAGGAGTCGGTGAGGTTGGCCTTGCCCGCGCGTATCGACTTGATCTCGGTGCCGGTAAGCACGAGTCCGGCGGTGAACGAGGTCAGCAGATAGTACTCGAACTCGGCCTTACGGTTCTTGATGTTGATGTTGGCGGGGCACTTGTTTTTCGACATGACTGAAAAGCGGGATTAGTAAGGCAGGCCATCCAGTCCGGCGGCGTCGTCGGCAGACAGGTCGGCATTGGCATTGGACTCGATCTCAACGAACTGGTCGTCTCCCATCGGGGTGAGGCCGGCGGTGGCCGACGGGGTGTCGCCGAAGCCCTCCTGCAGGTCGTCGCAGAACTTGGTGAAGCGTTTCTCGAAGCGCATCTTCACCTCGGGGGTGCTGCCGTGACGGTTCTTGCCCACGATGATGGAGGCGCGGTTCACGGACGGCGAGTTGTCATCCGGGAAGGTGTCGATGTTGTAGTATTCGGGACGGTAGATGAACATCACCTGGTCGGCGTCCTGCTCGATGGAGCCGGATTCACGCAGGTCGGAGAGGATGGGCTTGCGGTCGCCGCCGCGCTGCTCCACCTGTCGCGACAGTTGGGAGAGCGCGATGACGGGGATGTTGAGGTCTTTGGCCAAGGCCTTGAGGGAACGGGAGATCTGGCTGATCTCCTGCTCGCGGTTGCCGTTGCGGCCGCGCTCGTCGCTGTTGCCCTGCATCAGCTGCAGGTAATCGACGATGACCAAGTCGATGTCGTAGCGGTGCTTCAGCCGACGGCACTTGGCGCGCAGGTCGAAGATGGAGAGTTGCGGAGTGTCGTCGATGATGAGTTTGTTGGTGTTGAGCACCTGCACCTTCTCCATCAGTTGCGACCACTCGTCCTCGTCGAGCGTGCCCTTGACGATCTTCTCGGAATCGACACCCGACTCGATGGAGAAGAGGCGGTGGACCAACTGCACGGATGACATCTCCAGGGAGAAGATGGCGACGGTCTTGTCGAAGTCGATGGCGGCGTTGCGGGCGATGCTGAGCACAAAGGAGGTCTTACCCATACCCGGACGGGCGGCGATGATGATGAGGTCGGAGTTGTGCCAGCCGCCGAGTTTCTCGTCCAAGGAGCGGATGCCGGTAGGCACGCCCTTGAACTTGTTGTCAGAGTTCTGCATGGCGATGAGGTCGTCCATGGCCTTTTTCACCACGGCGGAAAGCTCCTTGCTCTCGCGGCTGAAGTTGTTCTCGATGACGTTGAAGAGGTCCGTTTCGGCCTTGTCGAGCACGGTCATCACGTCCTTGGGCTCGTCGTAGGCGTTCTTGGTGATGTCGCCGCAGATGGAGATGAGCTGGCGCAGCACGTAGCGTTCCATGATGACGCGGGCGTGGTACTCGACGTTGGCGGCGGAGGTCACGGAGTTGGTGAGACTGGCCAAGTAGGCCGAGCCCCCGACGAACTCGAGTTTCTTCTCGGAGCGCAACTGGTCGGCGACCGTGAGCAGGTCGATCGGCTCGTCCTTGCGGAAGAGCGCGAACATGGCCTCGTAGATGCCCTGGTGCTGCTCGCGATAGAACATCTCGGGGCGGAGGGTATCGACCACGTTGGTGATGGCGTCGCGGTCGATCATGATGGCGCCCAGCACCGCACGCTCGAAGCCCACGGCCTGCGGGATCATCTTTCCCGCATTCCCTAAGGCATTGTCTATTGTCTTGTATGAAAATCTCGCCTCCGTCTTCTGACCCGTCGTCTGTTCACCTGCCATATTAAATATATTAAAATATTAGAAATTAAGAAGATACACAAAATATCCTCTCGTTTTTTAGGGATGCAAAGGTAACATTATTTTTGAAAAGAGAGCCCCTTGAAACGCCTCAAACCGAAAATTTCCTGCTACTTTTTTGCTGTTTTATTCTGTAACAAGAAGATAGAAGTGAAGAAAAAAAGAGGGATTTCAAGTCAAGAATTTTTTCCAAAGAATATTTTATAACTATTGAAATTTCAAATATTATTTGTACTTTTGCAATGTAAAAATAGATTTTTCACAAGTTATATGGATTACCACATTCTCACCAACGAGGCTCTAATGAGACAGATCGGGATGAAATTGAAGGAGTTGCGGATCTCGAAAGAGATGAAGCAGCAGGAGTTGGCCGCGGCCGCCGGACTCTCCGTCTTCACCGTCAGCGCGGTGGAGAACGGCAAAGGGGGCTCCCTGCTCACCCTGATCCAACTCCTCCGCGCCCTGGAACGTCTCGACTACCTGGATCCCTGCTTCCGAGAACCGACCATCAGTCCGATTGCTTACGATAAACTATTGAATGACAATAAGAAAAGAAAAAGAATCAAATCCTCGAAAAATCTACGCGCACCCGCTCGGCATTCCTTCCCAAACAATCCATGAGATAGGGGAAACCTTAGTTATTGATTTATAGATTATTAATATTCAATTAATTACAAAAAATCATCATGTTCAACGCACAGAAAACGAAAGACGACCTGGTTTTATGGATCAGGAACTGGTTTGAGAAGAACGGTCCGGGCTGCAACGCCATCGTCGGCGTGTCGGGCGGCAAGGACTCCACCATCGTGGCGGCGCTCTGCAAGGAGGCCCTCGGCGCCGACCGCGTCATCGGCGTCTCCATGCCCGACAAGGGGCAGGGCGTACACGAGGCCGACGAGATCTGCAAGCATTTAGGAATCAGGTATTTGAGAATCCCCATTGAAGAGGTGACGGCGGCCATGTTCCGCATTCACGACACCGCCGGCACGGAGGCCATCACGCTGTCGGACCAGGCGGAGCAGAACATCCCGCCGCGCGTGCGCATGGCCGTGCTCTACGCCGTGGGGCAGAGCTTCAACGGCCGCGTGTCGTGCAACTGCAATCTCAGTGAGGACTGGATCGGCTACTCGACCCGCTGGGGCGACAACGCCGGCGACTTCGCCCCGCTCTGCCATCTCACCGTCACCGAGGTGAAACAGATCGGCCATGTCCTCGGCGTGCCTGCGAAGTGGGTGGAGAAGATCCCCGACGACGGCCTGCCGCACTCCGCCCCCGACGAGGTCAAGATCGGCTTCGCCTACGCCACGCTCGACAAGTACATCCGCGGCGAAGAGGTGCCCGAACCCGCCACCCGAGAGAAGATCGACCGCATGCACGAACGCAATCTTTTCAAACTCAACATGCCCGAGAGTTTCGTGCCGGAAGAGATCTGAACGGCTTGACATCTGTTTTTCAAAAAAATCATATCTTTGCAACCTCATTAAAAAATACTGAAGATGAAAAGACTTTTTGTACTTATGGTACTCTGCCTCGGCTTGGCATGCTGTGGGACTGCCCAGAGTTCAGGATTCACCTCTCTCGGCAACGAAGAGTTCGCCAAGGTCATCCAGAAAAAGAAGACGCAGCTGGTGGACGTCCGCACGCCCAAAGAGTATGCGGAAGGGCACCTGCCCAAGGCGATCAACCTCGACGTGAACAACAAGAGTTTCGAGACCATCGCCGAAGAGAAATTGAACAAACGGAAGCCCGTGGCCGTCTATTGCCGCAGCGGCAAGCGCAGCAAGATCGCCGCGACCAAGCTGTCCGCCCAGGGCTACACGGTCTATGAACTCGACCGAGGCATCCTCCATTGGGACGGGGAGGTCGTAAAGTGACGAATGAGATGGAAGAGGCGGCATTCATCGGCGTGGCGCGGCACCGGCTGCGGACGGACGGCGAAGGGGTGACCACGTTGGCGGCCTTCCACGGTTGCACGCTCCGCTGCCGGTACTGTCTCAACCCGCAATGCCTCCGTTTCGCGCAGTCATTGCCGGCTTTCACGCCGCAGACGCTCTACGAGATGGTGCGGGTAGATAACCTGTACTTCCTCGCCACAGGCGGCGGCGTCACCTTCGGCGGCGGCGAGCCCGCCCTGCATCCCGCCTTCATCACCCGCTTCCGCGAACTTTGCGGTCCCGAATGGGGCCTGACCCTCGAGAGTGCCCTCAACGTCCCCGCCGAAAACGTCCGGCAACTGGCCCCCGCCATCAACCACTTCATCATCGACATCAAGGACACCTGCGACGAGATCTACCAACGCTACACCGGCCGCAGCAACCGACAGGCCCTCGACAACCTGCAATGGCTGTTGCAGGAGGGCCGCGCCAACGACATACTCGTGCGCCTTCCGCTCATCCCGGAGTTCAACACTCCGGCGGATGTGGATCGGAGCCAGGAGTACCTGCAGTCGCTCGGCGTGCGCCACTTCGACCGCTTCACCTATCGTACCGACATCCAAAAATAATTGCAAAAAAATTTCACTCCCAACTGCAACTTTTTGACTTTTTTGCATCATAACTTCAGATAGATTTACTATTTTTGCAGCGTCGTCATCTTGGATGGGGGGTGATGCGGCTAGATGCGGCGTGAAAAGAGTTTTTTCATACAGCCATGTACAAAGGAAAGAAAACCTGCAAAATCCTGAAAGATATCCGCAAGCAGATTGCGGAGAAGAACGACATCGCCTTCGTGACGTCCGAGTGCCGGCACCAAGGCGACTGCGCCGGCACCTGTCCCGCCTGCGAGGCCGAGGTCCGCTACCTCGAACAGGAACTGCGCAGACGACAGCAGTTGGGCAAGGTGGCCGTTGTGGCCGGACTCTCCGTGGGACTGCTCGCCGGCCTTCCCGGCTGCAACACGCCCGCCACTCCCGACGCGGCACCCGTCAATACAGCACAGTCGCAGGGCAACGAGCGGCCGGACACCTCCGCGTCCCTGCGCATCGTTCCCAAAGCAGACAGTGCCACACCATCATCTCCCCAAGACGAAAAAACGCCATGGCTGGATGATTTTATAGCAGGCGATATCGATTTTATAGTAGGCGAAATCGGTGCACCGGAAGTTCTGGACAGTGTCAATGCCCCTACCGAGACCAGCGGAAATACCTCGAAAGATGGAGAGGAGATTCCCGATAGCACACTCCCCGTGGTCCTTCCCCCGTATAGCGTCGAATATGAGTTTGAGCACATTGAGAGGCTGGTTGGCGATATCACTTCCACGTCAAGTCAGGCAAGTTTCCCCGGTGGAGCGGGGGCACTTCAGAATTTTTTGAAAAAAGAAGCCGTCTATCCCGCGAGTCTTCGGGGAAAAGCCCCCCTCGGCACGATAGGGGTGGAGTTCACCATCAAGGCCGACGGACAGATCAGCAACCCCCACATCGTCAATTCACTGCACCCCGAGTTGGACCATATCGCGCTGCGTGCCGTCAAGAAGATGCCCCGTTGGGTGCCAGCTTATTCGAAAGGAGGAAAGCCCATCCGCTCGATCTACCAACTGCAAGTACCCTTTTACGAAGAATAGTTCCATCTCCAGATCGTCACAGCCATGTACAAAGGAAAGAAAACCTGCAAAATCCTGAAAGATATCCGCAAGCAGATTGCGGAGAAGAACGACATCGCCTTCGTGACGTCCGAGTGCCGGCACCAAGGCGACTGCGCCGGCACCTGTCCCGCCTGCGAGGCCGAGGTCCGCTACCTCGAGCAGGAACTGCACAGACGACAGCAGTTGGGCAAGGTGGCCGTCGTGGCCGGACTCTCCGTGGGACTACTCGCCGGCCTTCCCGGCTGCAACACGCCCGCATCCCCCGACGCGGCACCCGCCAACACAACGCAGACGCAGGGCAACGAGCGGCCGGACACCTCCGCGTCCCTGCGCATCGTTCCCAAAGCGGACAGTGCCACATCATCTTTCCAGGATGAAGTACCCCTGCAAGGCGTGGTTGAAAAAACAAACGACATCATCGATGTTCCGACAAAAAGTCACAAGGTCAATCTCCCGACCGAGACCAGCGGAAACAACACAGAGGATGAACTGATATTCGGTGGCATAGAAGCGACTCCTGAAGAGGTATTTCCCGTGTTTCCCGGAGGAAAGGAGGCGCTTCAGGATTTTTTGTCAAAGGAGCTTATTTATCCGGAAGGAGCCCGTGTCAAAGGCATCTCCGGGATGGTGTTGGTAGGGTTCTTCGTGGATGAAGACGGGCAGATTTCCAATATCGAAACCATCTTTTCTCCGGATCCTGAGTTAAGCCGGGCGGCGGTGGAAGCTGTTAAGAAAATGCCCCGTTGGGAGCCCGCGCAATCGGAGGATGGAAAGCCCATCTCCAGTTTTTGTCAGATACCCATCACTTTCAAACTCGACTGAGTGACCTTGAGAGCAGCATTATAAACAAAGAGAGGAAGGACATGCACGACGTAAGAATCACAGTCATCCGGAAGGCCGACTACCGCGACCTGCAGGCGCGTTACGAGAATCCCATCGAGCATACCTGCGATGTGTGCGAGGGGCAGCAGTGGATCTGCCGTGGCGGGCGGAAGCCCGACGGCTTCTGCGACAGCGCCTGGGAGAGCGTACGCTGGTTTGTCGGCGAACTCGCCGCCGGACGCGGCAACTTCTACGACGGCTGGATGCGCAACCCCGCCTCGGCGCTCATCAGTTGCAACGACGGATTCCGCCCCGTCAGTTTCCTTTTGGAACGAATGGAACAAGAATCTTCCCACTAAAAAAAGCATCATGAGAACTTTCATCACCTCCATACTCATCCTATTCTGCTGCGGGCTGTCGGCCCAGCAGATGCATATCGCCACCTTCGAGACGTCCAAGCCACCGCAGTTCTATTGGGAGCAGGGCGGCGGCGCCCCGCAATCCCCGGCGCCGGAGGTGGATTTGCGACTCCGCGACCCGTTGAAGACCGGCAAGGCGCTGCTCATCACGGCGGGTTGCATGACCGCGGCCGGCGCCGCGCTCTACGGCAGTGCCTGGGCCATGATCGGCGATTCCAGCAGCGTTGGCGCGGTCTTTTCCATCTCGGGCATCGCCCTCGTCGGCGCGTCGGTGCCGCTCTATATCGCCGGAGCCGTGCTCTACGTGAAAGGGAAGCGCACTACCCTGTCGATGACGGGAACCAGCGTGACGCTGCGGTTTTGAGGAATTTTACAACTACAAAAAAGATTTTCAGGATTCCGAAAGGATTCCTATGTGCTGGGACGTAAGCTCATCCGACACCCCCATTTTCTCATGTTCGTGTTGACACCCAACAGAATCTCTTCTCTTCCCTTCGTCTAATACACCCCCACGAGCCCCATGTACCCGATGCGGACCTCCTTTTCGTTGAGGAAGCGCGCATCGACGTCGATGGGATCGTCCTGGGCGTGGGAGACCGTGATGTGCACCGCGCCGGCACGCCAACGGTATTTGGCGTTACTGATGGTCTCGCTGACCAACGGCTCGGTGATCCCGAACGAGATCAGAATAGTGTCATCGTTACAACCTGTGAAATACCCCCCGGTGCCGCTCATCTGGCAGGAGGTCCTCGCCAAATCGACAGGCACACCGTCGTTGGATGCCAACGTCCAATCAACCACGGTTTCCTTGGCGCCGACCGTATCGAAAGCGATGTGCCAAGTATAGTCCGAACCGCTGGATATCAACAGTTTGCGATCAATCAAGAGCGGCATGTAACGATCCATGTCAAGGTACTGGTTGAATCTTCCCGAGACTTGCCAGGTGCTGCCGCTGTCGGAGAGCGACAGACCACCTGTGTTGAAGGAATAAAGTTCCTCATCGCCAAGCATTACGACATAGATGTTGTTACCGTAATCGCGGATGCGCTGTTGGGGAAAATAGCGGTCCTCGATCTCGTAGCGGGCACTGTCGTCGGGGGCGGCAAGCCAAGCGTTCAACTTGAAGGCCATGTCCACAGGTCCCCGCATCAGAAAGTTGGTGTAGGCATTCCATGTCTGGAAGATCTCGAAGCCGCGGTCGGTGGGCTGAGGTTTTTCATCACCACGGTCCCAAATGCAACTTTGAAAGGCCATAGCCAATAGGGGCAATACAATCAATATCTTTTTCATAATCAATAATTTACAATTTATTTAGAAAGGGGTTTGAAATGATAGCCGAAGCCAAGGCGTAGGAATCCCTGGGAGCCAATGCCGACTTCAGCGCTGCCATACCAGCGTTTTCCCACCTGTACGCCGACGGCGGTAACCTGTCCTCCCAAGGCGAAATTCAGATAGGAGTTTTGGGAATAACGGTCTTGCTGGATGAAACCGAAACCCACGCCGAGTCCGGAGTAGAGGGTGACCAACTCTTTGTTGAGCCACGAGAATCGGACCGTGGGGGTCAAGAGGAAGTAGTGCGTGTCGTTGCTGCCGACGCGCAAACCCGTAACGGCACTGTAAATAGGTGTGTACCAGCCAACATACGAGGCGGTTACACCCAACCAGAACCACTTGCAGAGGCGAACGTGAAAACTCAGGTTGAGAGCGCACGTCGAGATGGTGGGCTTGCGATAGGTCTCCTCCTGGAACCATTCGTACATATCCGCATAGGGATAGTTATGGGGGGAGCAGCAAGTGAAGTGAACACGTTCGCTCGACAAGCCGCTCAAGAGCGGGTCACCGATGGAGAATTGTATTTCGTAGCGCGGCAGGGTGTATTTCCAGGAGGTGGTATCGACCTGCGCAAAGGCCGTGCCGCACACCCAAGTGAGGGCGACGGCGAGACATAGTTGTTTGAATTTGTTCATCATGTTTGGAATCATGTTAGGTTTATGAATTCAGTCGTTGATCTCGTTTGTAGGCCAGCACGCCGAAGACGATGAGATAGACATAGGCGATCATAGGGATGAAGTAGGAGTAGTGGTAGCCGCCCAGTCCGTCGGCGACGAGGCCTTGCAGCGGGGGCAGCAGCGCGCCGCCGAGGATGGCCATCACCAGCAACGAGGAGCCCTGCGCCGTGTATTTGCCCAAATGGGCGATGGCGCCGGAAAAAATGTTCGACCACATGATGGAGTTGAAAAGCCCCGTGGCCAGCAGGAACCAGATGGTCGGGTAGCCCGTGACGACCATCGCCACCGCCAACAGGATAATGTTGACGCCGGCGAAAATGGATATCATCTTGAGCGACTGCGATTGGCCGACAATGAAGCCGCAGATGTTGATGGCGATGAAGACGAGATAGGGCCACATAGAGAGCGGCGAGAAGTTGGGATGCAGGAAGTAGGTGACGCCGAGCAGCAGCAGGAAGGTGCCGACAGCGACAGCGGCCATCAGCCCGTACTTGGCGGCGCTGCTGCGGTGGGTGACCAGCGCGAGCGAGCCGAGGAAACGGCCGATCATGAGGCCGCCCCAATAAAAGGCGAGGAAGATCTTGGGAGTCTCTTCCGAAATGTCGGGGATGAGTTCGTGGGCGCAGTTGATGAAACTGCTGCCGACGCTGACTTCGGCGCCCACATAGCAGAAGATGGCGAAGATGCCAAGCACGAGGGTTTTGTCCTTGAGGGCCGCCGCACCGCCTTCCATCTTCCCGTGCTGTTCAAACGACGGCAGCGGCACGAGGGCGATGACCATCGCCACCAGTAGGAAGAGTCCGCTGAACATGAGGTAAGGAATGTGGATGTGGGCCGAGTCGGCGAAGTGCGACAGCAGGATGCCGCCCAGCATGGGGGCCAGCGTGGTGCCGAGAGAGTTGAAGGCCTGCGACAGGTTGAGGCGCCCTGACGCGCCCTCGGGCGAGCCGAGGATGGTGACGTACGGGTTGGCCGCGATCTGCAGGATGGTGACACCCAGGCCGACCACGAAAAGCCCGGCCAGGAAAAGCCCGTACAGGTTGAGTGTGGAGGCCGGGTAGAAAAGCGCACAGCCCGCCGCCGCCGTGAACAACCCGGCGAGAATGCCCTTCTTGTAGCCCATCCGCCCGATCGGGTCGCCCGCGGTGACGGATATAATAAAGTATATCAACGAGCCGACGAAGTAGGCACCGAAAAAGCAAAACTGCACGAACATCGAGCCGGCACGACTCAGATGGAACATCTCCTTCAACTCGGGAATGAGGATGTCGTTCATGCACGTGATGAATCCCCACATGAAAAAAAGGGAGATGATGGCAGCGAAAGAGATGGCGTTGACAGCCGTGGATTTAGGAGTAGATTCTACTTTCATACTATAAATTTTCTTCAACTGCAAAATTACACTTTTAACTCATTATAACGACGCCATCCGCTAAAAAATTGCTACATCTCTCCACCATTTTTTTCATTTCATCAAATATGACTACCCAATCGCTGTAAAATCCCCCTTTTTGGCGATAACCCGTCCGTAGCGGGCGTCCTATTTTTGCAAACCGAAAGTCGTAAAAAGAATTTGACATGCGCAAAAACTTTATCTTCATCTTCACACTCATTCTATCCATCTCCCTATTTTCTATTCAAAACATTGAAGCACAAGAAGTTAAAAAGAAAAATAGAACCGAACGCACACCCGAGGAGCGCGACAGTCTCCGCACGCTGCGCCTCTCCCGATTCACCATCGGCGGTTACGGTGAGGCGACCTACAAATACAGTTTTTACAGCGACAACGCCTTCCGCTACTCTTTTCCCGACAGATACAAGGATTCCAAGGGGTTCGGGCAGGTGGATCTGCCGCATGTGGTGCTGATGTTGGGTTACGACTTCGGCCACGGCTGGAGCATGGGCACGGAGATCGAGTTCGAGCACGGCGGCGTGGAAGCGGCCGTGGAGATTGAAGCGGAGGAGAGCGGCGAGTACGAGAAGGAGATCGAACGCGGCGGCGAGGTCGCCTTAGAGCAGTTCTGGTTGCAGAAGAGTTTTTTTGACGGCAAGTTGAACGTCCGCGCGGGGCATATCGTGGTGCCCGTAGGGGCGACCAACAACAGCCACATGCCGACGGAGTTCTTCACGGTCTTCCGTCCGGAGGGGGAGAACACGATCATCCCATGCACGTGGCACGAGACAGGCATAAGCTTGTGGGGGAAAGCCGGGGCATGGCGCTATGAGGTGCAGTTGCTGCCCGCGTTGAACTCGACGATGTTCAACGTGCAGGGCTGGGCGCACGACGCCTCGGCCTCACCCTACGAGTTCCGGCCTGCCAACAACTTAGCGGCCGCCTTCCGCGTCGATAACACCTCGGTGAAAGGCCTGCGCCTTGGGCTGAGCGGCTATGTGGGCGGCACCTTCAACAACGACATCGTCACCGAAGAGCACTCCACCAAATACGAGGGGGTGCGGGGCGTCATGTTCTTCGGCGCCTTTGATTTCCTGTACAAGTACAAACGGCTGGTGTTGCGCGGCAATGGCGACTTCGGCTACCTGGGCGATGCCGATTGGATCACCCGCTACAACAACTACCTGCCCAACAGTTCGTCGGCCCCCTATCCCCACACGCCCGTGGGCAAGATGGCCTACGACGCCGCCGTGGAGATCGGCTGCAACACGCTGCCCCTCGGCATCCGCCACGAACTGTACGTCTTCGCCCGCTACAACTACTAC